>OFGC01000706.1_pt1 | contig 30017 bp, 20 predicted proteins | sample 1521691 | NCBI WGS metagenome assembly OFGC01 (sample SAMEA3504121, study PRJEB24116) | mouse gut metagenome | biome: mouse gut; feature: mouse-associated habitat; material: faeces | place: Denmark | collected 2011
TCTTTATCTTGGTTTTATCTCATAGTTTTTAAAAAACCACTTGACCAAAAGAATAGCGGCAATAGCTATCGATGGCAAACCCAACAGATTGTTAAAGTTTATTTCTGGAAAGAAATAATTCAAAACCATATTAAGCACAAAAAATGAACTGAAAGTTACAATCAAAATTTTCAATATAGAATTGTATTCTCCTTGTGCTTTTTCTTTTTTCGCCTGTAATTCCATAAGGTTTTCTTCTGCTCTTTTCTGATAATCCTCCATAATAATCCTTTCCCCGCTAAGCAGTTCATTTACAGTTATGCCCAGTATGTTGCACAAATCAAGCATTAGCGAAACATCTGGCATACTTTTTCCCGTTTCCCATTTTGAGACTGCTCTATTGGTAATATTTAATTTTTCAGCCAACTGCATTTGCGTAAGCCCTTTTTCTTTTCGACAGGCTGATATAAATTTTCCTATCATTGCTTGTTCCATGTCCCACCTCCTGGCAAATATTTTACAAACTGAAAACGGATTATGAAACGAACTAACAGTCGATTGTATCTAATTCAACCAACAGTTGATTCGGCGATTATCCGCTATTTCCCCTTGTTTATCTGTGGATTGGATTTTTATCGCAACAGTTCACCCACAAACTGTGATTCGTTGTTCTGTTGTTTAGCTCTGTGTTCTCGCTTCAAGCCCTTCAATAATCGTTACTTGTAAATCCTTTACTTCAATCAATGTTTCCCGTTTGCACTTGGGACAGTAGAGAGGATAGTTTTTCAAAACCGTATCCTCTCTGATTTTGTTACGAGTTTTACCGCCGCAAACAGGGCAGTGTATCCATTCTGTTCTCATAACTGTTGTAGCCTGCCTTTCTTCAAGCAGAAAACAGCATCCGCCTGTTTTGCAAGCTCATTTGAGTGCGTTACAATGACCACACATTTCTTCATCTGATGGGCACACTCTTTCAATATAGAGATAATCTCTGTCGCCGTATCCTCGTCCAGATTTCCCGTCGGTTCATCTGCAAGAATCACTTTTGCATCAGATGCCAACGCACGGGCAATCGCCACACGCTGCTGTTGACCGCCAGAGAGTTTTAGGACATTCCGTTTACTTTCTTCCTCGGTCAGCCCGACACGTTCTAAAATCGACTGTGGAGAAAGTTTTGCTGTTAAAGCTACGTTTTCTTTGGGCGTCAAATAATCAATCAGATTGTAGCTCTGGAAGATAAATGCCACATTCTTCTTTCTATGATTGACAAGCCCTATTTTTTCAATATCCTGTCCATCATACAAAATCTGTCCGTCTAAAGGACTGTCCAGACCTCCCAGAAGTGACAGGAGCGTAGTCTTGCCACACCCAGACTGTCCAAGGATAGCATACATTTTCCCCTCATCCAGTGATGTGCTTATCCCATTTAATACATTCCGCTTATTATCATAAGAATAGCGGACTTTCTGAATTTCCATAATACTCATGATAAAATCCTCCTTAATCCATTTGTGAAAGTATCTTTTTAGGCTTCATCTGTATAACTGTTATGGATGCTGCTGAAACGGAAAGAACAACAAGGAAAACTCCAAAAACATAAATATAAAGCAAATGATTTGGAATAACTTTCACCTCCACGCTTTCCACCATTTCCATATTTGAAGTGTCATAAGGAATATACTTTCCTGTTATATCAAGGTACTCCGAGCCGTCATCGGGCAATTCTATTTCTGGTATAGGCTGTGATTCGGCTACTTGATTAAAAATCAAATCGCTCACACCCTGCGAAATCAGACTGCTCGTAAAATAGGACAATCCAAAAGCCACGACCGCTATCACCAACACTTCCACTATATACTGAAAAACAATCTTACCTTTTGTGTACCTAATGTTGTGGGGTATTTGTCTCATGTTTGTCAGATGTAAGGGTATTCTGTGCAAAGTTGCAAAAAAAGGATGAAAAAATGCTGTTTTGAGTCAATCGTATAAGGGTTGAAAATCAACAGAAATGCCGTAATGACTCAAAATCACCCCTCATCAGACTCATTTTCTACATCAGTATCATCTTCGTGTTTGTCTCGCAAATATTCAGATGGATTGAAACCGGTAGCTTTGCGGAACGAGGCTGTGAAATAGCGACGATTGGCAAATCCCAGTTTTTCTGCAACTTCGCTCACAGTGTAGTTCTGGCTCTCGAGCATGTGGCGGGCATGCTTCATCTTTATATCTTTGATGAATTCAAGGGGTGTGAGATTGGTGATAGCTTTTATTTTGCGGGTAAAGGATGAGCGCGACATGTTGCAACCCGAGGCAAGTTCGTTAACGTCGAAGTCGGGTTCTGAAAGGTGTGCTTCCACCACTTCGGTGGCTTTGCTGACAAGCAGGCTGTCGAGATGGCGATATTCTTCATCGGGAAGAGACACGGGGCTCTCGAGGTATTGACGCATTTTGACCATTTCGGCACTGTCTGACCACATTTCTTGGTTCTCATTATATAAATGTTTGCGATAGCGCCAGATTGCAAATACCGTCAATCCTACTATAATGAGTATGATAATGCAATTTGCCCACCATGTTTCATAGATAGCCGGCCGGCGGTCTACGGTTAGTACTTCTATAGGGTCAGACCAGTTGTTGTGAGGGTCGCATGTCTTTACTTCAAGAGTGTAGCGGCCTTTAGGTAAATAGTTGTAAACCGCTTTGTTATCACCGTGCTTGGTAATTGACCATTGTTTGTCGAATCCTTTGAGGCGATAGGCATACCTTACTTTGTCGGCGTTGATGTTGTCGTTAGAGCTGAGATGGAAAACGATGTTTCGGTCTTCAGCCCCAATCACGAGCTTCTCGGGATTGTATACCATGGTGGTGTCGCCGAAGAGTATTGACCTGCCGTCGATGGTAATGTTGGTGACATGCGGTTCTTGCGGCAGATTGGCAGTTGCCGGTATTTCTCCTGATGAGATTTCCGCTATACCGCCGATAGTGCCGAGCAAGAGGTCGCCGTCGGCTGCCGGAGCTGCCGTGAGGAAGCGCTCGGCGTCGATGTCAACACCGCCACGGTAAAGATTGAATGTCTGTGTCTGAGGCGCATATTCTACAAGGCGTGGCTCTGTGAGAACCCATATTTTATCATCGGTGCCCGGGATTATCTCTATTATCGGAGCGTGGAGGATGTTGCTTAATACAGTATGTTCGGTATATTGAATTTTCTCAGGGTCAAAAAGATAAACTCTTCCGTCGTCGGTGCCGATCCACAGTTTGTTTTCTACCGCCGGAGCGATTGCAGAAAAGAAACCGGGGAATTCATATCTCACTTTCTCGTTGATATTTGCCGCGGGAAATTTGTAAATGCTGTTATCCTTTGTTGTAATCCATATATTACTGAACGGATCTTCTGTGATAGACGAGCCGCTTCGGATATTTGGGACTCTGAGGGTGAAACGCCTGTTTTCAAGGTCGTAAGCGTAGATACCGGTAGAGGTTGCGGCCCACACACGTTTGTGGCTGTCCTCGAAAATTGCGTTGACCCTCATTGAGTGGTCGACAGCGTCTGTGAGTATTATAGAATCGAGAGGTATGATGTTAAGTCCTTTACGTGAGACGGCTCGCAACATTCCACGTCGTTGTTGCGAAACCCACACGCCGTCGTAGTATGGTGAAGGGGCGAGGTTGTTGGCTGTATTCAGACGAAGATTTTTTGTTTCGGTCGTTTCGTCGTTGTAAACCAGTTTGTTGGATTTTTTGTCGTAGAGTATTAGGCCGGTGCGCATTTGCAGAAGCCATATTAGGTTTTTATCGCTGTCTTGCGACAGGTGTGTGATTAGAGGCCTGTTGCCGGATCGGCGGTAGAGTATATTTAAAGGATTGAAATTGACATTGTTATTGTCAAGGGAAATCACGGCGCATGGCTTGTCGAAAGCTGTGATCCAGATAAGGCCCGGGGTCGCCTCTATCGCCTGCATGGATACGCCGTCGAATTGTGAGCATACCTTGAGGTCGAGGGTTTTGAGGTGTCCGTCTTCCTGTGGCTCAAAAGCGAGCAGGTGATTGCGGGTGATACACCATATATAGCCAAGGTCTTTGTCTACAGTATAATAATGAACGCGTTCACGTTTGTCAGGAGTAAACGGGTGTGTTACGGGAGAAGCTACGAAAAGAGGTTCGGAAGGGGTGGGGTAGGGCTTGAAGTGATACATGTTGCCCTCGTGGTCGTTCGTCCAGAAGCAATCGTTGCGGCTGTCAAATATCAGACCGCCGAGTTTTATGTTGTTGTCGGTCGGGGCGAACATCTCAAAAATATCACGCGCGCGGTTATAACGGTATACACCGTTGGAGTAGCATGTCATGAAGATGTCGCCCGGAGCACGCTCGCAGAAACCTGTCACATAGCCTTTGTTCCCTTTTCCGGCTATAGGGTAGTCTTTTACCCAATTTCTATCAGGGTCGTAGCGGTGGAGCACGCCATACTGGTTGATCCAGATAGAGCCGTCGGCTGTATAAAAAATGTTATTTACCGGGTGATTTTTTAACTTTTGTTCGTCAAAAATTGTAATTTTATAGGTATCTTTGTCGATTAAAAACGCACCGATATCCGACGCAACCCATATATTTCCGTCGTAATCCTGAGAAATCTCGCGTATCTCACAGTCTGCACCAATTTTGATAGTCTCTATGTTGTATCCGTCGTCGCGATAGAGCGAGTTGACGCCTGCATACCACATATAACCGTTACTGTCGCGGAAAACGTCGACTATATTATGCTCCGGAATATTAGACTGGGTGGGCAGATAATGAACTTTCATGTCGCGGGCAAAGCATGCGAATGAAACAATGTAGACAAAAAGAAAAGCTAAAAATTTGTTCATTGGTAATCGATTTGTAACGGTCAATGCAAAGGTACAGAATAAAGGAGATACACAAACAAGTAAAAGTTGGTAAATAGGGCTAAAAATGATTCAAAAAGGGATAAAAACAACTTTTGGAGAGTTTCAGCATGATTAGAGGCCCTAATGGGCTTGATATTTTCATAAATGCAGCAAAAATTTACACAATTTTGCACAAAAAAGATTAATACCATTTTTAATAATCCAATCATGAAAGACAGACCAAGTCTAAATTCGGCATTGCAGAACGGAGTTCGGCATGCACGAAGAGTGTTCCTGTCAGGATTGCTTGTACTTTTAGGAGTGGTTTGTGCCTCGGCACAGACTGCACTGATAAAAGGTACAGTAGTCGATGACACAGGAGAACCCCTTATCGGAGCATCAGTATCGACAGTCGGCGCGCCCAAGGTGGCCGTAGTGACGGATATTGACGGTAATTTTAGTATTCGCGTAGCCCCCGGCACGAAGCTCAGCTTCTCATACGTTGGCTATGAAACCCAAGAACATCCCGCTAAAGACGGTATGGAAGTAACCCTTACTTCAAGTACCGTAGCCCTTCAGGGTGTAGAAGTTGTAGCGTACGGCGTGCAGAAGAAAATCACTGTAACCGGCGCTATTTCAAGTGTTAAAGGTGATGACCTCGTGAAAACTCCCGTGAGCTCGGTAAACAACGTGCTCGCCGGTCAGCTTTCGGGTGTGACTACCGTGCAGTATTCAGGTGAGCCGGGCTCGGACGCCGCAACAGTATTCGTACGTGGTCAGGGTACTTGGAATAACTCGGCACCTCTTATTCAGGTTGACGGTGTGGAGCGCTCGATGAGCGATATCGACCCCGAGGAAATCGAGTCGATCACAGTACTTAAAGACGCATCCGCTACTGCCGTATTCGGTGTACGCGGTGCGAACGGTGTTGTGCTCATTACCACAAAACGTGGTGAGGAAGGCAAACCGAAAATCGACGTAAGTACTTCGTTCTCAGCTCTTACTCCTACCCGTATGAACGAGATGGCAAACTCTTATCAGTATGCCATGTTCCACAATCAGATGAGTGCCAACGACGGTAACGAACCGATGTTCGGCGCCGAGATTGTAGAGAAGTTCCGCACCGGCAGCGACCCCATCCGCTTCCCGAGTATCAACTGGACCGACTACCTGATGAAAAAATCGACTCTTCAGACAAAGAGCAACGTAAACATCAGTGGCGGTACAAAATCGATGCGTTACTTCGTATCGTTGGGTCTTCTCACACAGGGCGGTCTGTTCAAAGAATTCGATTATCCCGAAGACTTTGACTACAGCTACAACCGCTTCAACTATCGTGCGAACCTTGACCTTGACGTTACCTCGACCACCACACTTTCATTCAATGTGTCGGGTATCGTATCAAACGACCACAAGCCTCAGACCTCGCAGGGTGCTTCCGGTATGATCCGTTCATACTATCAGTCAACCCCGTTCTATTCGGCAGGTATTATCGACGGCCGCCAGATTTACTCGGCTCTCGACTATGCTGACCTTACCCTTCCCTTCGTTGGCAGCGCCAATCCTATGGAATATCTCCGTCAGGGTTCTTACGGCACCAACCTCAACAAACTCCAGAGCGACCTTCAGTTGACCCAGAAACTTGATTTCATCACCGAGGGTCTTTCTTTCCGTCTTAAAGGTTCTTACAACAGCTGGTTCAACGCACAGAAGACTGTAAACGCAACCCGCGCCACCTATTCGCCCGTACTTCAGGACGATGGCTCGATGCTTTACCGTCAGCTCACTGCAGAGGCACAGAACACCTATAAAGAAGAGACAGCGCGTGGCCGTGACTGGTATTTCGAGGCTGCCTTCAACTATAGCCGTCGTTTCGGCCTCAATACAGTTGGCGCCCTCCTCCTTTATAACCAGAGCAAGGTATACTACCCCAGCACATATTCTGATATTCCCCAAGGTTACGTTGGTCTCGTAGGCCGTGTGACATACGACTATGACAACCGCTACATGGCCGAGTTCAACATCGGTTACAACGGTTCTGAGAACTTCCACCCCGACCGTCGTTTCGGTACATTCCCCGCAGGATCAATCGGCTGGGTAGCCAGCAACGAAAAATTCTGGGAGCCCCTCTCTCGCGTTGTGAACTTCTTCAAGCTCCGCGCTTCTATGGGTGTTGTAGGTAACGATAAAGTAGGTGGTGACCGCTTCATGTATATGGCTGACCCCTATAACTACAGCGCAGCTATGTTTGCCCGTGGCGTTACCAACTTCGGTTACAACTTCGGTGTAGACAACAAGGTGCTCCTCGGCGGTTATGCTGAAAGCGCCAAGAACAACCCCGATGTAACATGGGAAAAGGCCTTCAAGCAGGACTACGGTTTTGATATGGACTTCCTCAACTCAAAACTCCGTGCTACATTTGACTACTACCGTGAGCACCGTACAGGTATTCTTCTCCGCGACTATACCGCACCTTCGTTCATCGGTTATGCCGTACCTTACGCCAACCTCGGTGTTGTTGACAGCAACGGTTTCGAAATCAGCTTGAACTGGAACCACCGTGTCAACGAAGACTGGCGCTACTGGGTGAACTTCAACATCTCTCACAACTTCAACGTTGTAAAAGAGAAGAAAGAAGCTCCTCTTACCAATGCTTATCAGTATGAAGCCAACCACCGTATCGGTGCCCGCTCGATGTATCAGTTCTTCCGCTTCTATGATGCAGAGACCCCCGCACTCTACGAGCAGACATTCGGCAAGCCCTATCCCGAGCAGCTCATCGAGCTTCAGGACGGTGACGCCGTATATGTCGACCTTGACGGCGACGGCAAGATTACCGCAAACGATATGACCCGCGAACTCGGCTGGACCGATGATCCCCAGTGGGTATCAGGTCTCAACATGGGCTTCGCATGGAAAGATCTTGAATTCTCAATGCAATGGACCGGCGCATGGGGCGTAAGCCGTATGATCAGCGACGTATTCCGCATGCCGTTCCTCTCACGTGTAAGCCACACCGACGGTGGTCTTCTCGTTTACCACGTAGAACACACATGGGATCCCGCACACCCCGGTCAGGACTATGACTATCCTCGTGCTTCATGGGCAGCTTGGGATAACAACTACGCTTCTTCTACTCTTTATGAAAAAGACTCGAAGTATCTGCGTCTGAAAACTATCCAGCTCGCTTACAACCTCCGCACACCTTGGCTGAAGAAAGCCGGTATGAACACAGTGCAGATTGCCGCAAGTGCATACAACCTGCTGACGTTCACTCCCTACCTCTTTGGTGACCCCGAGACCCGCGCAAGTGATTCTCCCTCTTACCCGCTGCAGCGCACCTACACTGTAAGTCTCAAAATTAACTTCTAATCGTCATGAAACTCAAAATAAAGCAATTACCCGTAGTAGGTTTGCTGGCATTGGCAGCAGTAGGCGCAGGGTCTTGTACCGACAGGATCGCCTTTGGCTCTGCTTTCCTTGACAAAGCCCCCGGCGGCACTACCACTGCCGACTCGGTGTTCAGCAACCCTGAGTATACGCGCTACTTCCTCAATGCGATCTACGCGTACCAATATTATAACCTTCCTACAGGTTCGACTAACGCCGGCCCCCAGTGGTATAACTACTGGAAAGGTATGCCTGACCTCCTTGACGACTGCTGGCAGGCTTGCTCTACCACACCGGCTATCGTGTCGTGGTACTACAACGGCATGGTGACATCTTCGTCGGACAGCAACAACAACTACAACGTTTATCCCTATAACAACATGCGTATCTGGGAAAACGTCCGTCAGTGCAACGTCCTTCTCGAGCGTATCAACAGCGTTCCCGGTCTTAGCGATCTTGAGAAAGAGCAGTTTGCCGACCAAGCCCGCTGTCTTCTTGCTTACACCTACTTCTATGCTTTCCGTTTCTATGGCGGTCTGCCTATCGTAGACGTTGCATATACCGGTAGCGAGTCGAGCTACGTACCCCGCAGCTCAGCAGAAGAAACCGTCGACTTCATGGTAGGCCTTCTCGATACTGTAATCAACAACAACAAGCTTCCTTGGGCATACGAAGGAACCGACGCTCTCTCAGAGACCGGTCACTGGACACTTGCAGGTGCACACGCACTCAAGATTCAGATCCTTCAATTCGCTGCTTCTCCTCTCTTCAACTCCGACCAGCCCTATCATGAAGCTGCAAAGAGCATGGAACACCCCGAGTTTGTTTGGTTCGGCAAATATGATGCAAGCCGTTGGACAACTCTTAAGAATGCTTGCGACAAGTTCTTCAGTGAGCTTCAGAGCCGTGGTGTATATCACCTCGTAGTACCCGAAGGCACATCTCAGGAAGACTATGCATTCGCATTCCGCTCTTCTTACATGCTTCAGGACAGCCCTGAAATCCTCCACAGTGTACGTGTTTCTACCTCAGCCAACGGTAACGACTATGTATGGTACAACCTTGGCTTCGGTAACGCCGACAACGGCTCAAGCGGTACAACCCGTGTGGAATACTGCCCGACACAGGAATATGTAGAAATGTTCCCGTGGGCCGACGGTACTCCTTTCGATTGGGACAAGGCTAAAGCTGAAGGCAAACTCAAAGAAATGTTTATCAAGGGTGACAAAGTTGAAGGCCAGCACGACCTTCAGAATGTTCAGTACACCCGCGACCCGCGTCTCTACGAAACAGCTGCCGTACAGGGCCAGCGTTGCGTAATCGAGTGGAGCAGCGGTCTCCGCAGCGGTGAACCCTACGAGGCATACGTAGGCGGTACTACAGCAGCTCAGCAGCCCGTTACCGGTCAAGGATTCTGGGGTACAGGCTACCGCATGCTCCGCTATCTCGCCGGTGCAGCTTTCCGCCGCAACAACCCGCAGTGGTGTCCGCTTCTTCTGAGCGATATGTATCTTACATACGCAGAGGCTATCATCCAATCAGGTGGCTCTAACACCGAAGCTCTCAAATATGTTGACGCCGTCCGTGCCCGTGTAGGTATGAAAGGCCTTGCAGAGTGCAACCCCGACAAGAACCTCACCAGCAATAAGGATAACCTTCTTGAGGAAATCCTCCGCGAGCGTGCTTGCGAGCTCGGTCTTCAGACAGCCCGTTACTTCGACCTTATCCGCTACAAACGTGCCAAGGACTTCGAGAAAACACTCCACGGCCTCCGTATGTATCGTCTGATCAATGGCGAACCTCTTGAGGTGGCATGGTGGCTTACCGACCGTGCAGATTCGAAGATTGGTCCGGATAACCCCCGCTACTACGAGCCTACCGATTTCAGCTACGAGCGCTTCGAGATTACTACCAACCGTCGCGTATGGTGGACTCAGGGCTTCGATCCGAAGTACTATCTGCAGGCATTCCCCATCACCGAGGTAAACAAAGGCTACGGTCTTGAGCAGAACCCCGGTTGGTAATCAACATTCATTGACAACAAGATTAATCAGACTTTATGTATAAAAGATATATATCAGTGCTGTCGGTAATAGCTGCGTTGTCAGTAAACGCTGCAGCACAGACCGATACGATACAGAGCAGTCTGTCGCCGACCCAGACAATCACGTATGGCGGCGATATCGACCTGACCCTCGAAGAGAGCACCGGCGCAGTATCTGTAATCGGCAACAGCCAGATCAACCGACGTTCGGCAAAGAACATCTCAGCCGACATTCTTGGTCAGGGCAACGGCATGCAGTCGCTCCAGAATGCAGGTCTTTACTCTGTTACCAACCCGACGTTCTACGTCCGCGGTCTCCAGACCCTCAACGATAACAACACTCCGCTGTTTATCGTAGACGGTATCGAGCGCGACATCAACCTTATCTCACCCGAAGAGGTTGAGAATGTCTACATCCTCAAAGACGCTACCGCAACCGCTCTCTACGGCACCAAGGGTATCAACGGCGTTATCGTAGTCAATACCAAACGTGGTAAGGCCAACAGCCGCTCTATCACTCTTACCTACGACCACGCTATCCAGCGTATCGCCCACAAACCCAAATTCGCTGACGGCTACACCTACGGTCTGGCTATCAACGAAGCCCGTGCCAACGACGGCCTTTCAACACCCCGCTACATGCCTTGGGAAATGGAAGCCCTCAAGAATGGCGAATACCCCTACCTCTATCCTAATGTAGATTGGGTAGACCAAGTATTCGGCAACACCGGCGCCATCAACAAGTACACAGCTGAGTTCCGTGGCGGTACAGAGAAATTCCGCTACTATGCTATGGCCAACCTCATCACCGAGAACGGCTTCATCAAGAACCCCAACAGCAACGACGGTTATTCGACACAGGACAAATTCAGCCGCGGCAACGTGCGTATGAACCTTGATATCGACCTTACCTCGACAACCAAGTTGGCTATCAACGTGTTCGGTTCGTTGAGCGAGTCACAGCGTCCCGGTGACCAAGCTGACCTGTGGGATATGGTATATACCGTACCTTCGGCAGCATTCCCCATCAAGTCAGAAAACGGCACATGGGGTGGCTCATCTACATGGGGTGGCACACTCAACCCTGTAGCTCAGTCAACCGCCGCCGGCTACTACAAGAATCATATCCGTACGCTCAATGCCGACCTTACCATCAAGCAAGACCTCGGCATGATTCTTCCCGGTCTCGGCGCTCAGGTACGTATCGCTTACGATAATACCGCCGATATCTACGAGAATCACTCCAAAACCTACGTTTATTCAAACGTAAACCCGACATGGCCTGAAGGTCAGGACGTACCTACTTTCACCGAAGTAACCGAGGGTGTTGACTCTCAGCTCGGCAGTGACTCGAAGGTATCTGATTTCCATCGCTTCATGCACCTTGACGCCGGTTTCAACTACCAGCGCAAATTCGGTGACCTCAACCTCTTCAGCCAGCTGAAATGGGAATATGAGTATACCGATCCCTACGGATTGAACAACACTGTTTACCGTCAGAACATCAACTGGTGGACACACCTCAACTATGCCAACCGTTATATGTTCGACCTGACCTTGGTAGAGACCGGCAGCAGCCGCCTCGCCCCGGGCAGCAAGTGGGCTTTCTCTCCCACAGTAGGTATTTCGTGGGTAGCTTCTAACGAAGCATTCTGGACCAACCCCGACCTCTACCTCAAAGTACGTGCGTCGGCCGGCCGTATCAACACAGACTACATTCCCTTCGACACTTGGGCATACTATGTTCAGTCGTATGTAGAAAGTGGTGTTACCTATCCCTTCACCAACGACTGGAGCTCAAGCTTCGGCCAGACCGCCCTCGGCCAGATGGCAACCACCAACCCCGGCCGCGAGCATGCTTACAAATACAATGTAGGTATCGACTTCGGTTATGTTGAAGGCCTCAACGTAAGCCTTGACCTCTACAAAGAGCGTCGTGCAGGTATCTGGGTATCTTCGGCAGGTAAATATTGCGCCCTCATCGGTATGACCGCACCTTACGAGAATGCCGGTATCGTAGACAGCAAGGGTATCGAGCTCAGCGCTGACTACAGCAAGACCTTCGGCGACTGGACTATCAGCGTAGGCGGTAACTTCAACTACAACACCAACAAGATTGTTGATATGCTTGAAGAGCCCCAGCTCTATCCCAATCTCGTTCAGACAGGTCATCAGGTAGGTCAGATCTACGGCCTTGTAGCCGACGGTTTCTTCAAAGACGCCGCCGACATCGCAAGCAGCCCCACACAGACATTCACTACCGTACGTCCCGGCGATATCAAATATGTTGACATCAACGGTGACAATGTGATCGACGCCAACGACGTTACAGCCATCGGCCACACCTCAACCTGCCCCAATATCTACTACAACTTCCGTATCGGAGCAGAGTGGAAAGGTCTTGGTATCTACGCCGACTTCCAAGGCACAGGCAAATACACCGCTATCCTCAACACCAAAGCGATGTACTGGCCTCTGATCAACAATACCAACATCTCTGAGTATGCCTACGAGAACAGCTGGCGTCCCGGCAACGAGAATGCACTCTTCCCCGCTCTCAGCAGCTCGAGCAACAGCAACAACTACCGCACATCTACCCTTTGGCTGCGCGACCGTTCGTTCCTGAAGCTCCGCAACCTCGAGGTTTACTACAACCTTCCCAAGACATTCCTCAACAAGTTGAAAGTAGTGAACGGCGCTAAAGTATACTTCCGCGGCACCGACCTCTTCGCAACGAGCAATGTACCTCAAAACGACCCCGAGTGCTACGGCATCAACCCGGTGACCAAGACATTTGCTTTCGGACTGAGCGTTACTTTCTAACCTTTCGATCAAAAAACTATGAGAACAAAGTATACCATCATCTCCCTTGCGCTCTTCGGCATGGCTGCCACCTCGTGCTCGGATGAGATGAATTACAAAGAATATTCCGTCAACGACAAGGAGTACATCGAAGCTACCACCGGTCGTGTAGGCGGATTCATGACCCAGCTCTACAAGGCTGTCGACTATGACTTCGGCAACTTCAGTGCCGGCGCCATGGCAGCATGCGCTACCGACGAGGCCGAGTTCAGTATCATGGGTAATGCCATTGAAGACTTCTACAATGGCGGTTGGTCGCCTTCGAATGCCAAAGGCACCTACTGGACAAGCATGTATACGGTTATTCAAGCCGCAAATCACTTCCTTGAGAACTTCCAAGGTCTTGATTTCCCTGATCAGGTACTCGACCCGACCTATCAGGCGCTCATGCACCAGTATAACAACTATCCCTACGAGGCCCGTTTCCTTCGTGCTTACTACTATTTCATCCTCAACCGTCAGTATGGCGGTGTGCCTCTGATTACCCGCGATATGGATCCTGAAGAGGCCAACAGCTTGAGCCGTAACACTTCTGACGAGGTATTCCAGTTTATCTTCGACGAGTGTGACGCTATCAAGGATGAAATCATTGCAGACTATGCGAACCTTGGTGAGTACGCAACCGGTACTGCCGAGAACGGCCGTGCAGGCAAAATTGCCGTTCTTGCACTCCGCGCCCGTGCAGCTCTCTACTGGGCAAGCCCCCTCTTCAACCCCGAAGGAGACAATGAGCGCTATAAAGTAGCAGCCGACTACTACAAAGAACTCTTTGACTACTGCGACACTCTCAAACCGAAGAAGCAGCTTACTTCAAGCTACCCCAACCTTTGGGCTGCTGACAACTTCAGCAAGGCTACCATCAACTGCGAGCTTCTCTTCTGCTACCGCTACTATGTAAACGCAGGTGGTGACAACTATGTTGAGACACACAACTGGCCTGTAGGTGTAGAAGGTGGAACAGGCGGTACCTGCCCGACCCAAAATCTGGTAGACGCTTACGAGATGAAAAATGGCAAGGGCATTTTTGAAGAAGGCTCAGGCTATGATCCTGAGAATCCTTATAAAGACCGCGACCCCCGTCTTGCCTTTACAGTAGCTGTCAACGGCGACCAGTGGCCTACCTACACCAAGACACCGCTTGAGATTTTCTATGGTGGCCGTAACGCCCAGCCCCTCGCTGGCGCCACCACTACCGGCTACTATCTCAAGAAACTCTGCAACGGTGCTATCGACCTTGGTGCAAACTCAGGTTTCACCATGGCACGCCACACTTACCTTAACTTCCGCTATGGCGGTGCGCTTCTTGATTATGCCGAATGTCTTTTCAAGGCTACCGGTGATAATGCAGACGGTGTTCTTAACGGTCACAATGAAACAGCCCGCAGCCTTGTAAACAAGGTACGTAACCGTACAGGTGTGAAGATGCCTGCTATAACCGTCAATGGCGCTGAATTTTGGGCAAAATATCAGAACGAGCGCTTCGTAGAGCTTGCTTTCGAAGGCCACCGTTTCTGGGATGTACGTCGCTGGAAAGAAGGCAGCAAGTTCTTCACCTCGATCACCCGCATGCACCTCGAGCAGGATGCCGCCGGCAAGATTTCTTACCGTCGTGAGCAGGTTGCCCGTCAGTGGGATGAGAAGATGAACTTCTACCCGATTCCCCAGAGCGAAATCACCAAGAACCCCAACCTCAAGCAGAACCCCGGTTGGTAATCATTTGAGTTTCTATATCGAAACTTGATATAATAAGGCGGGAGCCGTCAGTGAATGGCGGCTCCCGTTTTTAATATTTGAATCCCACATCCTTTTATTCTATATTGACCTTAGATGAACAATAAGTTACGACAAACATTGATTGCCGCGCTGCTTGCGACAGCTGCAGGTCTTACAGCAGAATCACGCGAGACCTATAACTTCAATTCCGACTGGTTGCTCAGCGTAGGAGATATCGCGGGTGCAGAAGCGGTAAAATTCAATGACAATGAGTGGAAACCCATAACTCTTCCTCATGCTTTCAATGAGGACGAGGCTTATAAAGTGTCGATCTACGAGCTTACCGATACCGTGGCGTGGTATCGCAAACATTTTAAATTGCCAAAGGCAGATAAAGGCAAGAAGATATTTTTAGAGTTTGAAGGTGTGCGTCAAGGCGCGGATTTTTACCTCAACGGACACCATCTCGGACTTCACGAAAACGGTGTGATGGCCGTAGGCTTCGATATCACTCCTTACGTTAAATTCGGAGCCGAAAATGTGCTTGCCGTGCGCACCGACAACGACTGGACCTACCGCGAGCGCGCCACCAACAGCCGCTTCCAGTGGAACGACCGTAACTTCAACGCCAACTATGGCGGTATTCCCAAGAATGTGAAGCTGCATGTCGCCAACCAGGTATATCAGACTCTGCCGCTCTACAGCAACCTGCAGACAACGGGAACCTACGTCTATGCCACCGATATCAAGACCGACAGCCGTGAGGCCTGCATAAATGTTGAGACTGAGGTCAAGAACGACAGCCGCAAGGCCGTGAAAGCCGCCCTCCTTGTTTCGATATTTGATAACGACGGTAAGGAGGTGGCGAAATTCCGCGGCAGTGAAGAGACAATCGCCGCCGGAGCGACAGCAGTGCTCAAAGGCTCGAAAGTTCTCGGCGACCTCCACTTCTGGAGCTGGGGCTATGGCTATCTCTACACCGTGAATACATCACTTGAAATCAACGGCAAGCCGACCGACGAGGTGGCAACCGTCACCGGATTCAGAAAGACACGTTTCGGCGAAGGCAAGATATGGATCAACGACCGTGTGCTTCAGATGAAAGGCTATGCCCAGCGCAGCAGCAACGAGTGGCCCGGTGTGGGCATTTCGGTGGCTCCATGGGTGAGCGACTACTCAAACGACCTTATGGTGAAGAGCGGCGCCAACTTCGTGAGATGGATGCATGTGTCGCCTTGGCGTCAGGATGTTGAGTCGTGCGACCGCGTAGGTCTAATGCAGATGTTGCCCGCCGGCGACTCAGAGCGCGACGTCAACGACCGCCGCTGGGAAATGCGCAAGGATCTCATGCGCGACGCCATCATCTACTACCGCAACAGCCCCAGCGTAATCTTTTGGGAATCAGGTAACGAGTCAATATCGCGCGACCACATGATAGAAATGCGCGATATCCGCGACCAATACGATCCTCACGGCGGACGTGCGATAGGTTCGCGCGAAATGCTCGATATCCGCGAGGCTGAATACGGCGGCGAAATGCTCTACGTCAACAAGAGCGAACATCACCCCATGGTTCAGACCGAATATTGCCGCGACGAGGGTTTGCGCAAATATTGGGATGACTGGAGCTATCCTTATCACAAACATGGCGATGGCCCATTGTATAAAAACGCACCGGCTGAAGCCTACAATCAAAATCAGGACCAGCTGACAATCGAATTTGTGCGCCGCTGGCATGACTTCTGGCGCGAACGTCCCGGCACCGGACGCCGTGTGAATTCCGGCGGTGCGAAGATTATCTTTTCTGACACTCAGACCCACGGACGCAGTGCCGAAAACTACCGTATCAGCGGGGTGGTAGACCCTATGCGCATACCTAAGGACGGCTTCTATGCCCATCAGGTGATGTGGGACGCGTGGGTTGACCCCGAAAACGTTGACGCCCATATCGTTGGTCATTGGAATTATCCCGCAGGAACGGTTAAACCGGTTTATGTGGTCTCGTCAGGCGATGACGTTGAGCTGAAAGTCAACGGCAAGTCGTACGGTCGCGGCCGTCAGGATTACCGCTTCCTCTTTACTTTCGATTCCATACCTTTCGAGCCCGGAGTGCTTGAGGCAGTGGTATATAATAAGGATAATCAGGCTGTGCTCACCAAGCAGCTTCGCACAGCCGGCGAGCCGAAGGCTCTTAAGCTCAGCCTCATGCAAGGACCTGAGGGGACATACGCCGATGGTGCCGACCTCGTGCTTGTGCAGTTTGAGGTAGTCGACGCCAACGGACAGCGTTGCCCGCTTGCCAACGATACGGTAAGTTTCACCGTCACCGGCCCTATGGAGTGGCGTGGTGGTGTCGCTCAGGGTAAAGATAACTTTGCCGGCGCAACAAGCCTGCCTGTAGAGGCCGGTGTCAATCGCGTCATGCTTCGCAGCCTGCCAGAAGCCGGCCATGTCACTGTCAAGGCAGTCGCTCCCGGTTTCGAGCCTGTAGAGGTAGCTTTCGACACCAAGGCAGTCACCACCAAAGACGGTCTTTCGAAGCATATCCCTTGGGCCGGACTTCCCTCACGCTTAGACCGCGGTGAGACTCCGAAAGGCCCGTCGTATCAGGATTCCAAGGTCGATACCAAGGTGCTCAGCGCAACAGCCGGTGCCAATGCCGACAAGGTTGCTGCGAGCTACGATGACAACGAACTCACAGAGTGGCTCAATGATGGCCGCCTCTCAACCGGTTGGATTACTTACAAACTCGAACGCCGCGCTGCAATCGATGATATCTGCGTGAAATTTACCGGCTGGCGCCAGCGCTCATATCCCATCGAGGTTTATGCCGGCGACACCCTCGTGTGGAGCGGCAACACCGACCGCAGCCTCGGCTATGTCCATCTCAATATCGAGCACCCCGTGCTTAGCGACACCTATACTGTCCGCCTCAAAGGCGCGGCTGAGGACAGCGACGCTTTCGGACAGATTGTAGAGGTTGTGGAGCCTAAGGCCGGCGAACTCGATCTTTTCAAGGCCGAGGGTGGCGATAAAGCCAACAACGAGCTGCGAATTGTGGAAATTGAATTCCTCGAAACTTTAAATCAATAAATTATGAATAAGGCAATTATCCTTGCCGGAATTACAGCTCTTGCCGGAGCTCTCCCGACCATGGCCGAGTCTCCGGAGTGCGAGGCCTACGTCTTCGCTTACTTTGAGGGTCGTCAGGGCGACAGGCACAATCAGGAGCAGCTGCGCTTTGCTTTGAGCGACAACGGCACCGACTGGCATGCGCTCAATTATAACCGCCCGATAATAGGCTCCGACTCCATCAGCGAGAGCGGAGGCATACGCGACCCGCATATTTTGCGGGGCGAGGACGGCAAGACCTTCTATATGGTGGCCACCGACATGAGCACCGCCCGCAACGGTTGGAAAGCCAACCCGGGCATTGTAATGCTCAAATCGGATGACTTGGTGAATTGGACGCACTCGAAAGTAAACATTTCCAAAACTTATCCCAAGCATTTTTCGGATGCATACTGGGTGTGGGCGCCACAGACTATCTACGACCCCGATGCGAAGAAATACATGGTATATTTCACACTTCGCAGAGAGGACGAGAGCAAAGGTCTGATCACCTACTATGCCTACGCAAACGATGATTTCACCGGTTTTGAAAGTGAGCCCAAAGTGCTCTTCAAATCCAAGGACGGCTGCATAGACAATGACATCGTGAAAGGCCCCGACGGCCTGTGGCACATGTTTTTCAAAGGACATGACAAAGACAAGGAGGGTAAGACTCTCAAGAGCGGAATCAAACAGGCTACGGCAAAACGCCTGCGCGGCCCGTGGAAAGAGTCGTTTGACTATGTCGACGCCTACGCAGGCAAGCCCGAGGTGGAGGGCTCCGGTATCTTCAAGCTCAACGGGTCGGATGATTACGTGCTGATGTATGACCTTTATACATCAGGTAAATATCAGTATCAGACATCGAAAGACCTTGTGAATTTCAGCAAAGAGCCTAAAGATTTCAGCAAGGATTTCTCACCCCGCCATGGCACGGTAATGCCCATAACAAAAGCTGAGAAAGAACGCCTCGAGGCACGCTGGGGCGAAAAAGCATGGCAAAACCCGATTCTACCCGGTCTGCATGCCGACCCTGAGATCCTCTATTCAGAGAAAACCGGCAAGTATTATATCTATTCAACCACCGACGGCACACCGGGTTGGGGCGGATGGTATTTCACTGTCTTCTCATCGCCCGACCTTGCCGAGTGGACCGACGAGGGTATAATGCTTGACCTCAAGAGCGATCAGGTGCCTTGGGCTACCGGCAATGCTTGGGCGCCCGCTATCATCGAACGCAAGGAGGGCGACGGCTACAAGTATTATTTCTATTTCAGCGGAAATAATCCGGAGAATAATCGTAAGGCCATCAGTGTGGCCGTTGCCGATGACCCCACAGGCCCGTTTGTAGCGCTCGATCATCCGATGGTCAATAGCTCGCCTGTAGGTCGCGGTCAGCAGATTGATGTGGATGTATTCCAAGATCCGGTTTCGGGCAAGTATTATCTTTATTGGGGTAACGGCTACATGGCCGGTGCGGAGCTCAATGACGACATGACCTCAATCAAAGAAGAGACTCTGACGGTGATGACTCCCAAAGGAGGTACGCTTGAGACCTACGCCTACCGCGAGGCTCCATACGTGTTCTGGCGCGACGGAAAGTACTATTTTCTATGGTCGGTAGACGATACCGGCTCTCCTAACTATCATGTCGCCTACGGCACATCCGATAATCCTCTCGGCCCGATAGAAGTGGCTGACCCGTGTACGATATTGATCCAACGCCCAGAACAGAAAATCTACGGAACAGCTCACAACTCTGTGATACAGATTCCGGGTACGGATCAATGGCGGATAGTATATCACCGTATAAATGAGAATTTTATTGAGAAAGACAAAGGCCCCGGCATACATCGCGAAGTATGTATCGACCGACTCGAATTCAATCCAGACGGAACGATAAAACCCGTAGAACCTACAAAATAGACAGTAAAGGCGGATGGTTTAATGACTATCCGCCTTTTATTTTGCTGTAATTCAAATAATATTTGTAAATTTGCTCAAATACTGACTTCTCATGAATATATATTGGCATATACAAATGCACAAGCCTTTTGGCAGCGAAGATGAAACCGAGATTGATCCACTCGCTATGCTCAGAGAGCCTGAGCCGGTTATCGGTACGGGTGAATGGGACAATTATCAATGTCGAGATTTCAAAAATCTCAAGTCGGGAAGTGTCGTTATGGTCAGGAAAGGCACAAGAGCGCTCGCTTTGTGTAGGGTCACCGGAGAAGTTTTTCAAGACGAATCATTACGTTATAGATATTACCATGCCAATTACAGAAGGGTAGAGGTGCTTGCTTGGGCCAAAAGTCATCGTCAGCCTCGCTCCGGCTTATTTCAAAGGGGAACCTTGAGCTGTTGCCGCAATCATGCTACCGAGCAATACCGATATATTGACAGTTGGATAAAAACTATTGAAAAGAATATGATTACAGATAAATGCGCACGGCTACTTGCCAATAAGCGAAATATAATTCTTCAAGGAGCACCCGGCACGGGAAAGACATATACAACGGCAGCCCTCGCCCTGCGGGTGCTCGGAGTGAATGATATAGATTTTGATAATCATGCCGCCGTTATGGAGCGGTACGAGAGTCTGCTTGACAGCCAGATTTTTTTCACGACCTTTCACCAGTCGATGGATTATGAAGACTTTGTGGAAGGGCTTAAACCACACATCCAGACCGACTCAGAAGGAGTGGCAACCGGCGTTACCTACGAGCCCGAGGACGGAATCTTCAAGCGTGCCTGCCAAGCCGCTCTTGTCGATGAGGATAAGAATATAGTTGAGTGTATCGATGACTATATTAAAAATAAAATCAATGGAATAGAGCATAAAAGGGCTATACCGACAGTGACCGGCAAATCGGCAATCTATGTATGGCATAAGCCGGGCAACAGTACAATCTCCTCCCGCAGTGTAAATTCTGCGAGCACGAAGGGTGAAGACTACACTCCCGCACCACTGAATATAGAGAAAATCAAGCTTCAGGCAATGGGGCATGGCGTTGAGAACAACTGGCCTCAATACTCGGCGGCTTTTATCGAGGCTGTGCGAAGAGAGTATAAGGTAAACCGCCGCAAGCCGGTGGTTTTGATTATTGATGAAATCAACCGTGGCAATGTGTCGAAAATCTTTGGAGAGCTTATCACAATGCTTGAGGCCGACAAACGTATCGGTGGCAGTCATCCGGTCAGGATCACTCTTCCTTACTCAAAAACGCTCTTCGGCGTACCCGACAATCTCTATATAATCGGCACAATGAATACTACCGACCGCAGCACGGGGACTTTGGACTATGCCTTGCGCCGGCGGTTTGCGTTCGTGACCTTGAAATCCGACCCGGCGGCAATTCGGCATTATTATGGTGCAAACCATACTCTTGCAGAGAAAGCTCTTGCACTCTTTGAGGACGTGCGCCGGTTTATTGCCGATCCAAAGCATATCAACGGAGAATTCGACGTAGACGACCTTATGGTAGGGCACAGCTATTTTATGGCCAAGTCGGAGGCTGAGCTTGCAGATAGAATTGAATTTGAAGTAGTGCCACTTATCAACGAATATATCAACGACGGGATATTGAGGGTTGACAACACTCTCAAAAATAGCTGCTTCGGCGCATGGATGAGTCTGAGCCCTTATTGTGAAGAATACGATGATGAGGCTTCTGTCTGAGCATGAGCTGTTTTCAGAGGATTCGGATTGCCGCTACAATAATCTTAGGCTTGTATCTTGGACCCAACATCCTCTTAGTGGAAAATGGGCATATTATGCCTCATATATAATCGGCGCTGAATGGATTGATAATGAAGAGGCCTTGGTGGTCACTCCAAAGCGAGGTGTGGAGAATATCGATTTTCTCGAAATGTTCATGACTTGCTTTTCATCTGATGTCGATGTGGATTCATTTTCAAGGATATACAGCGTTGAGCTTGACGGCAAGCCGATTGCTTCGCCAGCATTGGCCGGAGTGCTGAGCCCGCTTGTCATACTGCATTTCTTGGGTGTGCTTCAGCGTATCAAAACCTTGAAGAAAGATTATGTCACTGTAGAGCGCAATATCAAGAAGGTAAAAGGGCATATCAAGATTCTTAAAAACGAAAGGGTCAATGTCGCTTTCAAAAGGTTTGACCGCATACATTGTGAATTTGATGAATATACCGAAGATATCCCTGAGAACAGAATCCTGAAAAAGGCATTGCTCTATTCTCGCCAAGTGTTGTCGATGATGGGCAAGAATCACCAATCGTATGCAAAAATAGCGCAGATTATAAGCCGTAGTCTTGCGATGTTTGCCAATGTAGGCGATGAGGTGATAATCAATGAGGTAGGGGAGTCAAGGGTTCATAAACTATATAAAGATTATCGCGAGGCTATACGCTTGGCCAAGGTGGTTTTGGGTTTTTACGACTACAGTATCAATCGGAAAGCCGAGTGCCTGAATATGGTAATACCTTTCACTATTGATATGTCATTGCTCTACGAGCACTATGTCTATGGCCTTTTATATGAGGCATATAGAAAGGATATAGACTATCAGTATCAAGGTAAGACAGGTTTCCCCGACTTCTTGTTCAGATCTGAGAAATTCAGGGCTATATTGGATACAAAGTATATACCAAAATATAGCGGTCAACCTGTCGAAACGTACATCATAAGGCAATTGAGCGCCTACGCCCGCGATTTGAAGATACTCAGGCGACTCGGCTACGAAGATATTGATGAATCATGTATGTTGCCGGCTGTGCCATGCGTAATTATTTATCCAATTGAAGATAGCGGATATATGCGACGCAATCCTTTTCTTGACCATGATTTGGAGTCATTGCTTGTCAAGGAAAAAGGACTCGTACGGTTTTATAAGATTTCATTGCTTGTTCCGATGATAAGATGATTTTTTCTTGGATTTGATGTAACATTTTGCGTCTGAAATCGTCTTAGAGATAAAATCCAAAACATTGTATGTGATGAAAAAAATTAATTCAATTATTCTCCTGCTTGTGACAATGCTTGCCGTGTTGCCGCTGCAGTCTTGCCGGGCGGCGTCGAACAAGTCAGACGGCAATCTCGAAACTCGTACTATTTCAGTCGGCGATTTTGACGCCATCGATTGTTCGTTCGTAAAACTCGAATATACAGTAGGAAATCCCGGCGATGCCGTGCTTACAGCTGATACAGATATTATTGATGATATCGTTGTGCGCAACGACAAGGGTACGCTCCGTATCGGTTTCAAACAGGGACATAACCATAAGAACGACGTTTATTTCACCATGAAAGTCGCCTCAAAAGGTCTTAAGGAGATTGAAGCAAAGGTTTCGGCGCTTGTAAACGTCAATTCTGCACTCGACTGCCGTAAGTTGAAAATCAGCACCACTACCTCGTCTGTGGTCAATATTCCGCAACTTCGCTGTAATTCGGCTGAGCTTTCGGCTACAACTTCATCGATTATCAAAATCGATAATCTCAAAAGTGAGGATATCGACATCAAATCGACTACCTCGGCAGAGATTGTAGTGAAAAGTCTTATGGCTGATGAGCTTGACGCACTGTCGACAACCTCCGCCTCAATATCGCTTGATGGTGGAAAAGTAAATGATATGGATTTGCGTTGCACCACATCGGCCGGTCTTAAGGCAGCTCTCGATTATACAAAAGGCGAGGCTGTGGCTTCTACCAATGGCACAATACGTACATATACCGCTCGTCTGAACAGTAAAAAGACCGGCACCGGCGGCTCTGTGAAGAATATAAAGTAATTTAAGTTTCGCAAGCGAAGCTCGTTTATTCTGAGTTTAAAAAGTTTAAGGAGTTTAGATATACCTCGGTAAAGTAAACCATTTAAACTTTATAAACTGCGCTGAAAGCGCTCTAAACCTCAAGTTTTCAAGTTGCAAGGCAACTTGCGATTGAATAAAGTAATAAATATTTTTGCGCACCGGTGCAAAGTTATATCAAGTGCCTGACCACTTATGGTAAAGGCACTTTTCTATTTTGTAGAGAGTAAGCAGGCAGATCCTTAATCCGTCAACTCATCATCATAGAGTCCGGCTTTTCTGCCGAAGTATTCCGCTACCATGGAGCCCAACAGCATAAAAAGACTGCCCGGAATCAATATGACTGTATAGATAAACAGAAATGGATCGCGTTGATTAAACATTATAATCAAGACCAGAATACCAAAGAATAAACTGATGATAGATAATGTGAAAAGTCCATAGCGGACAAGTCCTACAGTGAAACGGTTTATCATATAATAGATGTTTGAAAATAAGTAATTTCACGCTTGATGAGTAACTTTTCGCCTGCAATTTTCTTTAGGGTGGTTTTTAATGCACTTGCAAGTCCGGGCGAGAGCGATTGGAATGATAGCATTTCAAGATGGCACTCCAATTCGGAAAGCAAGTCCGGATATAAGCGACATATATTGAAGGCGCAGTAAATACAGAAACATCTTATGGCGTAGGGCTCACACTCGGCATTTATTTTTGACAGGCAGTAGTCGAGAAAATCGGTACGGAAGTTGGTCTTGTCGTACGTTTGGTGTCGGAGAATTTGCAGCAACATCCGGCGTCGGCCGATATGGTTTTCTGCAAGCAGCATGTCGATAAGCTCATCATGTTTATTCTGAAGCCATGCTCCATCAAACTTCTGAAGATGAGTGAGGCACCAGAGGGCATTGGCGGAAGTCCGCTCGTCGTGCGATTTGGCCAAGTCGAAAAGCGCCTCAATATTGACTGTATCATTTAACGCCCAATTGACAATGCTCTTAATCTCAGGAAGATTGATTCTGCGGCCAAGGAGCAGGGTAGTGTCGGTGGGTGAAGTCATAAAAACAAATCGCTTTTATCGCTCCCAACGCTTATTTGAACAATTCACAGAAGCCTTGCTTGTTGAACTGATAATACATCTCTATGCGCTCGGGCGTATCGTTTTCAAGCAAGAGCAGCAACTCCTTGGCAAATTCGAGTGTTGCCGAGCCATTGGCTGTGACAATATTCTTGTCTGCCACCGCTTGACAGTGCCGGTAACCGTCGGTATTCGAATAGTTTTCTCCTCCCCAAAGCTTCAGTTGGTCAGGTCCGTTGCCGGTGTGCATGATGTCGTTGAGCAGCCCGCATTTGGCCAAGAAAGAAGCCGCATTGCATATAGCCCCGACAATTTTCCCTTCGGCAATGGCTTTCGAGACAATAGGCATTACTTTATCTGCAATAGGAGTCAGCCAACCGAAGCCACCGATAAGCACAAGAGCGGCGAAGTCGTCGGGGATAGTATCAAACGAATAGTCAGGCAACAACCGGAATCCTCCGATTGATTTTACCGGCTCCATTGTCGGAGCTACAAATTTGTTTACATACTTGGGATTATCCTTCAAGGCATACTCATCAGAGGCCACAGCCTCGGCGAGATATGCCATCTCATGCTCCGCAAAATCCGGCAGCAGGATATATAATATTTCGTTTTTCATATCAATTCGTATTGCGCCCGTCGTCAACCTCGGGCTTGTCAAAAAGCGTGCAAAGACTACGCCATTCCAGCTACAAAGATATGAAATATTTTCGAAATCCAATCACAAGGATTTATCTGAAGTCTGCCATGAGTTCGTCGACTATTTCTGCGATGGTTTTGATTGAGCGGATGGTTGAGATTCCGGTGTTGACGCTTATAATGCCGTTGTCGATATCTCCGTGGAGCATTGCCGCTCCCAATCCGCCTCTTTCCATAATGTCTTTATGGATTGCCTCGGCCGGCTCTCCGGAAAGCAGGCGTTTGTAATATTCAATCGCCGCGGCTGTTGGCAAGGACCGTTCGTCAGGCGCCACAGAGATGATTTCCTCACCGCTGCCGGCAACAATCATGTCTTTTACATCCTTGGCTGCCGGACATTCAACAGACGCAATAAATCTTGTGCCTACATATACTCCCTGCGCACCGAGGGCGAAAGCGGCACGCACACCGCGGATATCGTTGATACCGCCCGCGGCCATCACAGGTACGGATTTCACGGAATCAACTATTGTCGGAACGACGGTGAATGTGCCCATGCAGCCCGACGGTAACATGCCGCCCTCGTCTATGCCCGTGGCCACGATGATATCCGCGCCATTTTCTTCTGCCACGCGCGCCGAATCGGGTGTGGGATTCAATTCGCGGTGCACGATAATACCGCCGGCTGCTTTGATTGCTTTGTAGATGACATCGTCGAATGTGCCTACAAGGCAGTAGACATTCACATCGTTGGCCTTGGCGGCAGCGATGGTCTTGAGGGCATACGCCCGGGTCGCGTCGTCGTGAGCGGAGAAGATATTGATTCCCACAGGAGCAGAGGTGAGTTGGCGCACACGCGACAGCTCAATGCTCAGGCGCTCCTCGGTGCGTATCCTGCGGCCGTCAATTTCCTTTGGCCCGGCATTGGGTCCGAGCACACCGAGAGCACCGGCATTCGACACAGCAGCTACCATTTCGGCATTGTTTATCCAGTTCATAGGCGCCTGAATGAGCGGATATTTAATGCCGAGAATCTTACATATAGTGTTGTTTATCATTGTTCCTTAGTTTTTCTTAAAAACAATGATTCTATCTCAAATGTTCGGGCTTCAGTGACGTGTCGATAAAGTGACTTTCAATCATCGAGACCAAGGTTTTCCCACGCTTCTTCAAATTGGTTGGCGGGGAATGGATTTTTGAACATCTTCCGTTTGGACCGATTATTGTCTTCAGCCTCGGTGTCATAGCCCTCTATCCAGCCCAAGACAATGGCTACTTGTCCTGTCTCTTTTAGAGGATTTTTGTGTCGAACGTCATTCACATACCACTTTTCTGACTCATAAGCAAGTTTTATAACTTGTTCGCGAGTCATTATAAAGATACGAAAAACAGGAGCTTTATCGGTGATTTGAACGTTCACAAAGATCCATGGACAGCGTATTTTATCCTCCAAGGATTTCATGGCCTTGATCTCATCAAACCGGTTGTCGGTCATGAAATCCTTGTGGCAAAGTCCTATGTTAAATGACCGGGAGTTGTCGTAAGAAGACTTTACTTGAATATTTATAGCCTTGCAAGTAACGGGATTACTGCACATGATGTCGAAATATTTTGTATTCCCTACCGTCATGTTTATGTTGGCGGCGGCATAGCCACGCGCCAATAATCGCATAACAACGTAATGCTCGGCGATAGCGCCTTTTGTCTGCCTGTCAAGATTTATCATAGAAGATGTGGTTACCATTCACGTAAGTTCAACTGTCAAGTGCAAAATTAGCGATTTGTTTGAAAGAATTCGGCTTTGGAAGTTGAAAAAACGAGTCTTTTTCGAGGTCTGAGGTTTAATTTCCAACCAACATTCTTGATATACCCGTCTGAGAAGTCTTTTAAGTTGGATTTCTCAAGTAGGTATACGTTGCTGAGTTAAAGCGCAAAGTCATTACCATCGAACACCGTTATTCTCCTTCAGAGCTATCGAAGATAACAGGAACATTCTATGTCAAGGACGGCAAGAAGTTCCCGTCTTCCAAAATTGACAAGCGATATACTTACTCAGGTCTCGTATCAGCACTGAAAAGAGCTGAGCCAATCAAGGCGGAATATAGAGGAGAGAAACCTGTGGGTAATCATGTTAAGCGCCCCCTAACCACGCACGTTTCACAGAAGCAGAGGCCTATAGTCATACCACCGCTACCCAATGACTATATTAGAGCCAGAATCTCAGAACACGATAGAGAGGCATACCGGAATGGTCGAGTAATATGTGCCTACATCTGTCCCTCCGGAGAGATTATCGGGAAAGATTACTGGATATGGTATGATTTCACGACTTGCCAAACTCGTTGTGAGTTAACGCCACCTTCGGCTAACCGTTATGTGCCAGAGTCGTTTAAACAATATTCTGCAGCATATCAAGCATCCTCAACCTTACAAACGCAAGGAGCCGGAATCAACCTGTTATCACCATCTTTCAGTGGTGGAGTACAAGATGATCAAGGGGTTGGAGTAGGAGGTAATGGAATCTCCGATGATTTCAAACTCTGGCTAAGTCGTCGTCACGGTCTCAGCTTTGACGAAGCCCTTCGCCGCTACCGAGACGAACAGAAAGCCAAACCCCGCAGTCGAGGAGCCAAACTGCACTAACATTGTTAGTCTTTTAGATACTCACTTGTAAAAGGAATCAATATCTCATTATTGGGGTTTACTAATGCTCTTTCATTGGTTATTTCCACAAAGAAAGCATTATACATCTCGCTAAAGGAAAAGCGATTATAAATCAGTGGCACGATTTCGCGGAATTTATTATCTAATAGACCATATTTACCATTCTTTTCAATCTTATAGACGTATTTATCTTCGTTATTCTCAACTATTTTAATGGTTTCTATATGGTCGTAAATAAAATCTACTACAACCTTGTTATTCAAATTTACAAGCCCCACTTTATTCCCTTTCTTAACAATAATAGCATCATTTCGTATATCTTGCCAAAATGTTATATGATCGTATACCGCAGGTAAAATAATGGTTCCGTCAAGATGTGTAACACCTCTCTTTCTGTTGGATGTTTCAACACCAACAAAGTCTGGATTATGAAAAACGTCGAAATGGAAAGAAGAGGCTCCCGCATTGTTTTTTACATAATTCTTAGGTTTTCCATAAACACTATATTGTTCCGTTCTAAAAAATTGGTTTGTATCTACAAATACAACATTGCCATTTTTTAAGTGCATTATATTGTCATGCGTAAGGGGTTCTAAAAGTCTCCCGGAATAATCTATTAAGCCCGCCTTCCCTTGTTCGTTAGAAACCCATGCGGTGCCTTTCACAAAGGTACCGCAAAATTTATAATCAAATGGAATTCTAATTCTACCTGAAAAATCAATATATCCAGATTTACCATTCCGTTTGGCTTCTATCAAATTGTTCTCTGCATAATTCTCATGAGTGGCACAATAGAATAAACCATCATATACAAATTGCACTAACACATTTCCCTCTTTATCAATTATGCCAAACTTTCCCGTTGATTTATTCTCAACTATTATTTTGTCTCCGTTTATCACTTTAGATTTTCCATTTCCATCATAGATTATCCGTTTTAATCCTACATTATAAATATACCCCTTATTTTCTAAAGTGACGAATATTATTTGTTTAGAAATAGCAAACGAAGCCCATTTGGGCTTTTCACCAAAATGTTTTTCGATTATAGATTTAGCTTCTTCTGTTTCGGTCATGATAGGGAAAATCCGATAATATCCATCGACGTTATAATTCCAACCATCTAACCGATTACTGCTCACATGGAAATAGCCCTCTTTCCAATAGTGCTTAATATAAGGCATCTCAATAGGTATAGTTACATTTCCCCACTTATCAATCACTCCATAGAATGAACCTTTTTTTACAATCGCAAATCCATTGACAAATGGATATATTACATCATATTCAGGTTGAGTCAATATTCTTTGCTCTGACTCCCCATCTGGAGATCCCGCAAGTCCCATCTTATTATTCAATTGATAAATTGAATAATTATTAAGATTTCCAAATTGTCGTGCTATCTGCATATTGGAGTATAGTTGGTTATTAATACGGCAAAATTACTGAAAATGCTGTTCTGTTGGGTATTAGTTGGATTTTAGTCAAAAAAAGTAACAGGCATTTTACATCAGCCTGTACAAGATGGTTCTTACCATTATCTTGGTAATCTACGGTAGTAAGCCTCTATGTGCTGCCAATGACCATGCCAGAATCTGTCGTAAGCTCTGACAAAGACCATCAACTAGCCGTCGTGGTATACAATCTTATTTACCTCCTTTCTTTCTTAAGTTAACAAACAGTGTATCTTCAAAACTAGTTGAATCTATTATTCTATCTGGAAATCTAAGAAATTGGATGATTCGGTATTCACGTTGCAAAAGTACATAAAAAATTCGAGATTTTTTACACCGGCAGAATAAAAAGGTCAAGGCCGCCGCAACTTATCTGTCTTCAGAGACCGTGCTCTTGGCACATTTTTCGTAAATTGAGGGCGATAATCCAAATACCTCAT
>OFGC01000707.1_pt1 | contig 30004 bp, 28 predicted proteins | sample 1521691 | NCBI WGS metagenome assembly OFGC01 (sample SAMEA3504121, study PRJEB24116) | mouse gut metagenome | biome: mouse gut; feature: mouse-associated habitat; material: faeces | place: Denmark | collected 2011
GAGGGGCCGGGGGAGGGAAGCCGGAAGCCGGGGGCCGGGGAGGGGGGCCGGGTTAGGCCGGGGGCCGGGTTAGGCCGGGTCTACATCGTAGTAGAGGAGGGAGGATTTTATGCGGGGGTCGCGGGCCAGGCTTTCGTAGATGGTGCGTAGGATCTGCTTCACTTTGGCCATCGAGGCGGTGGATTCAATCTTCAGCATTATCGATTGCAAATACCAGGTGGCTACGCGGCTTACTATCGGTTTTTCGGGGCCGAGGACCCGCGGTCCGAAGGTGGCTCGCAAGGCCTGGGCCAGAAGTATGGCCGCACGGTCGACATCGTTGGGGTCTTTGTTTTTCAGAAAGATGTTGATTATGCGGCTGAATGGGGGATACATCAGTTTGCGGCGTGATTCAATCTCGGATTGATAAAAGCCGTTGTAGTCGTGGCGTCGCACGAAGTCGAGCACGGGATGCTGAGGGTCGGTGGTCTGTATGAAGACGCGACCTTTGTCGGCGCGGCGTCCGGCGCGTCCTGCCACCTGTTCGAGCATGTTGAATGCACGCTCGTCAGAGCGGAAGTCGGGGAAGTTGAGCAGCGAGTCGGCATTGAGCACTCCGACTACGGTGACTTTCTCGAAGTCAAGACCTTTGGTGACCATCTGTGTGCCGACCAGGATATCCATGTTGTGGCATGAGAAGTCTTCGATAATCTCCTGATAGGCGTCCTTGTTGCGGGTGGTGTCGAGGTCCATGCGGCCCACTCTGTGGCCTTCGAAAGCGTTATGCACCTCTTCGGCGATGCGTTCGGTGCCGTATCCGTAGATTTCGATACTGTTCTCTTCGCAAGCCGGGCAGAGGGTGGGTAGAGGTTTGGCGAATCCGCAGTAATGGCATCGCAGCATGTCGGAATGTTTGTGGTAGACGAGAGCGACGTCGCAGTTTGAACATCGCGGGGTCCATCCGCAATTGCGGCACACCACGAATGGCGCGAATCCGCGTCGGTTCTGAAACATCAGAGCCTGCCGCCCTGCGGCCATGGCCTCATCGGTGGCCAGACGCAGGGGTTGGGAGAGAATGCCTTTGTTGAGTTTGCGTTTGCGCTGGTCTTTCATGTCGATTATCTCGACATCAGGGAGCATCGCCCCTTCGAAGCGTTCGGAGAGGTTGACGAGACCATATTTGCCGTTGAGGGCTTTATAGTATGTCTCGATTGAGGGGGTGGCTGAGCCCAGCAGCGTCTTCGCGCCATGCATTGAGGCGAGCACTATGGCAGTGTCGCGTGCGTTGTAGCGTGGTGCGGGGTCATATTGTTTGTAGGATGATTCGTGCTCCTCATCCACGATTACGAGTCCGAGGTTATGGAAAGGGAGGAATACGGCGCTTCGTGCGCCCAGTATGAGCAGCGGTTCATGTCCGCCGAGGATGCGTCGCCAGACATCCACGCGCTCATTATCTGAGAATTTCGAGTGGTAGACGAGCAGGTGGTCGCCGAAGGTGTGGCGCAGGCGGTCAGTAAGTTGTGTGGTGAGCGAAATCTCCGGCACAAGAAAGAGCACCTGCCTGCCGGCCTGGAGCATCTCGCGGATGAGATAGGAGTAGATTTCGGTCTTTCCGCTTCCGGTGACTCCATGCAGCAGAGTCACGTCATGGTCGCTGAAAGCCTGCACAATCCCGTTGAGGGCTTCAGATTGCGGCGCTGATAATGGAGAAATCTCCCTGACTTCGCAGTCAAGGTCTTGAAAACGGTTGATGCTTTTCTTGTAAAACTCAAGTATCCCCTTATCGGCGAGAGCTTTGAGAATCCCCGGATTCACACCTGCGCGGCGCATCAGGGCTTCGCGTTCCACTTCGGCCGGGTGCTGAGGGTCAGAGAGTATGCGCGACAGGTCGAGATATGCCATCAGAGCGCTCTGCTGCTTAGCCGAGCGTGAGGTGAGGTCGAGAAAGCGGTGAATTGCGTCCATGTCGGAGGGCTCGGAGGTGAGGCGCACCATCTTCACCACTTTCGGGCGATAGCGCTCCACTACCTTTTCAGCCACCTCCACGATACCCTTCTCGAGCAGAGGGCGCACATATGCCGTGGTGTTGGGGAGACCGGTGGCTTTTTCAAGGTCGGCAAGCGATAAATTCTTTTCGCTGGCGAGAGTCTGGATGATGCGGTGTTCCTCCTCTTTCAGCCCCTCTATTGCGTCAATCAGCTCAATATCAGGATTAAGGGTGATGGAAGTGGTGCTCTCGGGCTTGAGTCCGGTGGGTATCGCAGCCTTGTATACATCGCCCGGACTGCACAGATAATAGTCAGCGATCCATTGCCATAGTTTCAGCTGAGGGAATCTCACTATCGGCACCGGGTCGAGCAGTGCCGCAATCGGTTTCACTTCATATCCTGCCGGGGGAGTGTCGGAGAGAGCCGCCACGATGGCGGTATAGAACTTGCGTTTGCCGAATTGCACGAGCACGCGTGAGCCGACCACCACTCCTTCTATCCCGTCGGGCACGGAATATGTGAAAGTGGAGTACAACGGCAGCGGCAATATGACTTCAGCAAACATTAGGCAGAATCAGAAAAACATTAGGCAGAATCAGAAAAGATAGGCCAGATTGACGGTCCAACCGGAGTTGGAGGCCGAGAAGTTGTCGAGTTTTACGGTGCGGATGCTGTATGTGGGTGTCCACATGTAGGAGCCGCTGAGCTGGATGTTGCGCAGAATCTCGGCGCCTATGCCAAACTGGATTGACACCGACCCCAGCGGGTGCTCGATAGCCTTGCAGTCAGACTGCTTGACATGAAACTGAAACACCGGGCCCACATAAGCGAAAGGCGCCAGATACTGCTCGAATCCCTCCATGCGGGTCCACTTGAAACGCAGGTGCACCGGCACTTCGATATTATGCATCTTGAAATCGACATCGCCATATCCGTCGCTGCTCCAGATATATTGGTCGCCGAGGCTGATTTTCGAGGCGTGCATAGAGTAATTCACACCCAGATCGATGCCGAATCCGATGCCGGGAATCATGATTTCGCCGAGCAGGCCGGCCTGAAAACCGGGTTGCATCTTCGACTCCACAAGGGGCTGACGCCAGTGGTAGTTGCCCAGATAGACACCCGCCATCGGACCCCATCTGAACTCAGCCGAAGCCGAGAGGGCCGCCGAAGCGAGTAGCGCCACTGTGAGAAGTTTTTTCATCATTAATTGTAAAATATTCCGCCCCCGGCAGCTATCCAGGGGGAGAAAGCCCCCATGGCTGCCGGAGCGGATTATATGTCAGGGATGATTATCTGGTATCAGAAGAGCCAGGCGGCTGTGACGGTCCAGTAATTGTTTTTCACTTTAGCCACATCGTCAGAGACGTTGATGCCAGTGGCCTCTGTGGTGAGCTTCTTCACGACGCTGTTGCAGCCGATGCCGTAAGATGCGCTCACCTGCAGATGGCTGATGAGCTCGACACCCAGACCGACATTCCAGTTCATCTGGAAAGTGCGAGACTCGACATTGTTGATGATATCCTTCACGCCCTTGTCAAGACGGATGCCGAACTGCGGACCGGTGAAGACATAGGGCTTGAATACAGATGCCACGACCGGGATGTTGAACTTATACTTGATGTTGAGCGGAATCTCGAGGAAGTTCTTACCGTAGACATTCTCGGCTGCGTTGGGGTCGACTAGGTCGGTGCCGAGAGTAGCCTGCGAAGGATTGGCAAGAGTGGAGCCATCGGTGGCGTAGGTGACACCCGAGGCATTGTTCATGCGAGAGTACATGAGGCTGAGGTCGGCGCCGATGCCGATGATGGGCACTGTGAAGTCAGCAGTCACACCTGCAGTCCATCCGCATGAATTTGACGAAGATGCGATATCCTTGTTAAATTTGAGTTTGTTGACGTTGAGTCCGGCTTTGATACCGAAAGCAAACTGGCCAGCCTGAGCCATTCCTGTGCCTCCCAGCACGAGAGCGGCGGCGATGGCGATTTTCTTTGCGTTCATCATAAAAATTGATATTGAATGATATTCAAGACGCAAAATTAACTAAATCCATTCTAAATTCAAAATTATTATAAAAGATGGTGTTGACATGCAGGAGTTTCTTATTAATTTTGCAGATTCGATGGGCTCCGGTGTAATCAGCGTAGGCTGCGTGGGCGCAGCCTGCGCTTCATGGCGCCGATGCGGAATTAACATTTTTTGAAATGTGGACCCAGGCCTGTAATTGTTAAATAAGTAAAGACTCTATTAGATATGGAAAACGAAAAGTCTACAGCCGCTGATGCCGGCTATCAGATCACGCAGAAAGCTATCGAGATGCTCAAGACAGTCTATGACCCTGAGATACCGGTCAATGTCTACGACCTCGGTTTGATATACAAGATTGACTATACGCCCGAAGATGGTGTGCTGCATGTGGATATGACGCTTACGGCCCCCGGATGTCCGGCGGCTGATTTCATTCTTGAGGATGTACGACAGAAGCTGCTGTCGGTGGAGGGGCCGAAGGCGGTCGACCTGCGTCTGGTGTTCGAGCCGGTGTGGACTCAGGACATGATGAGCGAGGAGGCCAAACTCGAACTCGGATTCCTTTGATGAGCGGCAGATGAGTGAGAATGTCATAAAATTGTACACCACTGCATACTGACGCATGAAGAGAGCATATTTTTTAAGCGACATGCATCTTGGCGCCTCATATCTGCCTGACTCGCGTCAGGCCGAGATGAGGGTGGTGCGCTTTCTTGACTCGATAAAGGATGATGCCTCTGAAATCTATCTGCTCGGCGATGTGCTTGATTACTGGTATGAATACCGCTATGTCGTGCCGCGCGGATATGTGAGGTTTTTCGGCAAACTCGCTGAACTCGCCGATTCAGGCATAAAAATCACCTGGATAATCGGCAACCATGATATATGGATATTCGACTATATCCCCGGCGAACTTGGCGTAGAGGTGGTGGATGGAGTGCTTGACCGCGAGGTGCTGGGCACGCGCATGGTGATGGCGCATGGTGATGGTGTGTGGCAGTCATCGCGGCAGTTCCGCTGGCTCCGCGCACTGTTTCGCAATCGTGTGTGCCAGCATATGTTTGCTGCGATTCATCCGCGCTGGACAGTACCCTTCGCCTATTCCTGGAGCCGGCATAGCCGTCATAACGGAACACCCGAGGTGGCCGCCCGCGAGACCGACCGCCTGCGTCGCAAAGCCGAGGGTCGCGGGCTCCCCTACAACATCTCACGCCTGCGGGCCTTCAGTCTTGATTACGCCTCCACGCATGAAGGGTGCCGCTATTTCCTCTTCGGACATCTGCACCAGCTTGTAGAGGAGACTATCGCCCCCGGCATAGAGATGATAGTGCTCGGCGAATGGATCAGCCTCTTCTCATATGCTGTGTTTGATGGCCATACGATGCAGCTGTGCCGATATGAAGATGCATAGATTTGCTTGCCCGAGATGCACTGATGCAATCAAGAAGAGGCCTTAATGCAATCAAGAAGATGCACTGATGAACCCCGAGGGATGCACAACCATGCCCCGCTCAAACTGTATGATGAAAGTTATGTTAGTTATAGATTTATTGCAATCTGACATCGAAGGATGACCATAATGTTAGTGCTGAGGGGTTGAAATAATATGTTATACAACATTTTTGTGCCTTTTTGCAAATATTTATTTGGTCAGTCTAAAATAAAGACGTAACTTTGCATTGAACCTATAACAATCTTTTTTACCTTAAGATTTTTTACCTGTAGAAACTTATCAAAAAGGGTGCGACCGTGGTGGTTATCACCCTTTTTGTCGTTTATACCCATAATGTTAAACTTTATGGACTTTCAGATGTCATAAAGAAGTTGCCTGACGGCGCAGTTGATTGCGGACGTAGGTCTCTCGGTGGAGGCAGGTGGCACACTATATGAAATTATCTGACTAAACAATGAAGAATCATCACGGAATACTCACTCTGGCCGCGGCCGGCAGTCTGCTTGCAGGTGCCGGGGCATGGGCAGCCACTGTAAAGGGTGTGATAGTCGAGAAGAACGGCGACCCGCTGGCCGGCACATCGGTGCAGCTCATAGCCATGCCCGACACGGTGCAGAAGGGATATATGTTTTCAGGAGCTGAAGGGGAATTCACCTTCAATAATATCGCTACCGGCAATTATATACTTCTGGCATCGATGGTGAGCATGGAGGATGGCGTAAGGAAGTTTGATATCAAATCGGCCTCCGACACCATAGATCTTGGCAAAATTGTGATGAACGACGATGCCATCATGCTCGATGAGGCGGTGGTGACTGCCGTCAAGGCTGCCGTCGTGGCCAAGCAGGACACCATCGAGTTCAATGCCGGGTCATATCACACCGGAGTCAACTCTACCGTCAACGACCTACTGAAGAAGCTCCCCGGAGTGGAGATTGGCTCTGACGGCTCAATCACCTCCAACGGCAAGAGTGTGACCAAGATTCTTGTGGATGGCAAGGAGTTTTTTGGCGATGACCCTCAGATGGCCACTAAGAACCTCCCCTCCAACATGGTCGACAAGGTGCAGGTAGTAGACCGCAAGAGTGATCTGGCACGCCTCACCGGTGTGGATGACGGAGAGGAGGAGACGGTGATTAACCTCACCGTGAAGAAGGATATGACCAACGGATGGTTTGGTAATGTCAGCGCCGGATATGGCACCGACAAGCGCTATCAGGGCTCATTCGTGGTCAATAATTTCTTCAACGGCAATCAGATTACTATCCTCGGCGGTCTGAATAATATTAATGAGAATGGCTTCACCGACCGGGGCCGCGGCCGATTCCGTGACTTCGGCAGCGACAACGGCATCAGCGTAGCCCAGCGTCTGGGTGTGAATTTCAATGTCGGCAAGGATGAGATTTTCAGAGTCGGCGGCAACGTGCTTTACAGCCATAACGACCGCACCGCCATCAGCCGCACATCTACCCAATATCTCTATCCCAATTCAGTCAACATACAGGATGCCGAGAGCAATCTCCGCGACCGCGGCCATAATCTCAACTCCGACTTCCGTCTGCAATGGAACATCGATGAGCAGAACACCATCGAGTTCCGTCCGCGCTTCAACTTCAACTTCCGCGAGTCGAGCTCCGACAGCCATTCGACACTCAGAGAGGGTGATGCTGAGCAGACCGAAATCAACCTCAACACCAACGATCAGACCAACCGCGGCACAAGCTACGAGATTTCAGGCAACCTGATCTACAATCATAACTTCGCAAGTCATCCCGGGCGTTCATTCAGTGTGCAGGGACAATATACATTCTCAGACACCCGCCAGAAATCAACCACCTGGAGCAACATCATCTACTATCTGATGCATGATGAGGATGAGGAGCTATACCGCTATCTTGACAACCGCTCATGGTCGAACTCCGTGGAGGGGCGGCTGACATGGACAGAGCCACTTGGCGACGTGACACGCGGCAACTTCCTCAACATAGCTTATAAAGCGAAATATCAATGGAGCAACGCCGACAAGTTTACCTACTCGCTCCCGTTGCCCGAGGATGTCGAGAACTTCGTTCTTCCTGAGTTTGACGCTGTGCCCGCCGATGCCACATTTGAATCGGCACTCAGCAACTCTTTCCGCAACCGTTTCTTCTCGCAAGAGCTTCAGGTAGGCTATAAGAAGGTCAACCGCAGCCTTAACCTTGAGGCAGGACTTCTCTTTGCTCCCGCCAGCTCGATGAGCGAAGACCTGATTGATGAGAGCCGCAACATTCCCCGCCGTTGGGTATGGAATGTGTCGCCCTATGCCAATGTGAGATGGAAACTTGGCCAGCAGACAGCTCTTCGCGCCAATTACCGTGCGCGGACCTCGCTCCCCTCGATGACGCAGCTGCAGCCTGTGGCCGATGTCAGCGACCCGCTCAACATCATCGTGGGTAATCCTGACCTCAAGCCCACCTTCACCCAGAATATCGGCATCTTCTTCAATGACTATCAGGTATCGAGCCAGCAGTCAGTATTTGCAGTGCTCAACGCCTCCTATGCCTTGAACACCGTAGTGGCCCGCACCATCACCGATGCCACCACCGGCGGACGCACCACCACATATTCAAATGCCGACGGCAACTTCAATATATTCGGCATGGGCATGATCACACGCTCGCTGACCAACCGTCACTGGAGATTCAACGCCCGCCTGAATGCCCGCTTCGGCTCAACTCCGGGATATATCAACGGCTCATTCAACCGCACAGGCAACCTCAGCCTCTCCCCCTCGGCCGGCATGACCTACTCATGCGATATTTTCCAGATGAGTGTCAATCCTACCTACTCATTCGGCAACGTCACCAACACACTGCCTGACCAGCCCTCGCGGTCGACTCATGCCTACGGTTTCAATACGGATGCCTCGCTCTATATCCCCTTCGGTCTGGAGCTGACGACCGACCTGGCCTTCTCAAAATCTACCGGCTACAGTCAGGGCTTCAACTCCTCGCAATGGTTATGGAATGCGCAGCTATCATATTCATTCCTGTCCGACAAATCGCTTACGGCTGCCGTAAGAGCCTACGATATTCTCGGCATGAAGAAGAATATCATGCGTTCTACCGGAGCCAATACCATCATCGATAGCGAATATAATGATCTGACACGCTATGTGATGTTCAGCCTGACATGGAATTTCAATACCTTCTCACGCAAGGGTGGCTCGACTGATGACCTGCCCGGCATACCCCGCGATGAGCGCGAGCGCATGGATCGCGGCGGCGCGCCGATGGGCCCGCCCTCCGGTGGTGGCGCCGGCGGACATGGAGGTCCCGGCGGACATGGCGGCAGATTCTGATGTCCACATGCAGTGAGCATAAAATATCAAGAGCCCGGAATTCATTACGATTCCGGGCTCTTGATATTTTATGGCATCTGCTTTTGAGGAAGCGGGGATGTTGTCGGGGTGGGTCAATTCTGCATACGCTGCTTCTTGCGCAAGAATATGAAGAGCAGGATGCAGACCACAATGTCAGCCCCCACCACAGTCCATACTTGCCATAATCTGCCGGCAGCGATGAGCTCGGGTCCGAAGTGGGCGGCCATAGCGAGGCCGTAGGACAGAAGCAGGGCCGGGAGCCAGATGTAGCGGTATTTGTTCATAGAGGTCAGGTTATATGTAGGTGTGGCACTTGCGGTGCCGGATGGTCAATTTATCTGGATGTCAATGGGGAGGATTAGCATCATTGATGATGCTTTTTAGAGAAACAAGCGTAATTCTCAGCAATTGCTTATGTCGGGGGTAAGGGGCTGATAATATGCCGATTCTTCAGGTACAAATGCCCCTGATGTCAGAGCCTCGTAGATTTCAATGCAGCTCAAGGCGTCGAAGGCCGCATAGGTCTGCTGGCTATGGGTGAGTTGTTTCGCCTCCCAGTTGGTGAGACGTTGCCCCTTAGATATTCTTCGGCCGAAGATTATGGCGTAGATGCGCGATAGAGAATTGTCGGCTATCTTGAATTGTTTGACAAAGGGCTGGAGGTCGACAAAACCTTGCGGGGCGAGTGTATAGATACGGTGCAGATTGTGGAAGTCATCATGCAGCGAGACTCCGATTTTGAGTTTTGACTCATCTTCGAGTATATCCTTCACCGATTGGGGTAGACCTATCATATTGAGGCGGAAGAGGAAGCATTCCTCGCGTGTGGAGAGTTGCAACAGAGCCACTTGATATGTTTGTCCTTTTTTGAAACTCGGGCGTGTCTCCGTGTCGAATCCTATGATGTCGGATGCCTTCAAGGCTGCCACCGCGTCGTCGATTTTATCAATTGAGTCTATCACGTGAATCCGGCCATGATATTCCGCTGGGGGAAGAAGTGCGAGGTCGGCTTTCGAGATAGTAACTATGTATTGAGGTGTATCAGATGTGGTAGGCATAAGGATAGGTTGTTGAACCCTTGTAAGATTTTAAAACACTCGACCGCAAAATTACAAAAAAAATTGTAGTCACCAAAATAAATTTTAACAATTTGGGCTCAGAAGCGTCTAAAAACGTGGTATTTTAGAATTTTTAGTCTTTGAGTCGCGGCAGAGTATATAGCACAGTATATTGTAGACTATAGAGCATTGTATATAGCAGAGTATATAAGAGCTGACCATCGCCACTGCGGATGAGGGCGATGGTCAGTATGAATAGTTATTTACACCGGCAGACCGGTCATTGCATCCGGCAGGGGAGTCCCGCACTTTGGAGTGGAGAGCCCTGAAGGATGAGCATGCTGGTGAGGCGTGGCTTATGAGGGCATTTCGAGCCAGAGGGCATCCGGGAAATGGCGCTGTGTGTAGCGGTGCATGTAATCGCGGGCATCCTCGGCGATAATTTTATCGGAGTCGAAATGCGGGTTATAGATGACGGCGAAGAGGGTCAATCCACGACGCTCGATTGCCTCGAGGGCCAGCAGAGTGTCGGAGATTGAGCCGAGGCGTCCGTTGGTGACGAGCACCACCGGCAGCTCCTGTTCGGCGATGTAGTCGATGGTAAGATAATCGTCACTGACAGGCACCATCACTCCGCCTGCCCCCTCCACGAGCACCACATCAAACTCCTTCTCAAGAGTGGCCGAAGCCTCCGAAATGACGTTGATGTCGATTTGAGTGTTATCGATGCGGGCTGCCAGATGTGGCGATGCGGGATAGGAGAGGATTACCGGACAAGTGACATGGAGCAGGTCGGGGGTAAGGAGCTGCTTATTCATGATTTTGCGATGCAGCAGGATATCCTCGCTCATGTCATGATTGCCGGTCTGGATGAATTTCTGTGTGATTACAGATTTCCCCTCCTCGGCAAATTTATTTGCCAGCCAACCGGTGGCCCAGGACTTGCCTACATCAGTGCCAATGCCTGTGACAAATATTACCATGCGAACATCGGATATTCATTCATCATCTCATTGACTTCGTGGCGCACCTCGGCGATGACAGCCTCGTCGTCGGCATTAGAGAGCACACGGTCGATGAGTCCGGCGATTTTCTCCATCATGTCCTCTTTGGCGCCGCGGGTGGTGATGGCGGCGGTGCCGAAGCGCAGACCTGAAGTGAGGAAGGGTGAACGGCTGTCGTAGGGCACCATGTTCTTGTTGGCAGTGATGTCAGCCTCCACGAGCACACGCTCAGCCTTCTTGCCTGACATTTCGGGGAATTTAGTGCGCAGGTCGACGAGCATGCAGTGGTTGTCGGTGCCGTCGGAGATAATCTTGTAGCCGCGGTCGATGAGAGCCTTGGCGAGAGCTGCGGCATTCTTGCGCACCTGCTCTGCATACTCCTTCCACTCAGGCTGCAGCGCCTCGCCGAAGGCCACAGCCTTGGCGGCGATTACATGTTCGAGCGGTCCGCCCTGCACGCCGGGGAATACGGCTGAGTCGAGCAGCGCCGACATCTTCTTGATTTCACCCTTCGGAGTCTTCTTACCCCAGGGGTTGTCGAAATCCTTGCCCATCAGGATGAGGCCGCCGCGAGGACCGCGCAGTGTCTTGTGGGTAGTGGTGGTGACGATGTGGGCATGTTTCACGGGATTCTCAAGCAGGCCGGCAGCAATCAGACCTGCAGGGTGAGCCATGTCGACCATGAAGATAGCGCCGATTTCATCAGCGAGTTTGCGGATGCGGGCATAATCCCATTCGCGGCTATAAGCTGATGCGCCGGCTATGATGAGTTTCGGACGTTCGGCACGCGCTTTCTCCTCCATCTCCTCGTAGTTCACACGACCTGTCTCGGCCTCTACGGTGTAAGAGATGGGGCGGAACATCAGACCCGAGAAATTCACCGGGCTGCCGTGGCTGAGGTGACCGCCGTGGCTGAGGTCCATGCCCATGAAAGTATCGCCGGGCTGCAGGCAGGCCATGAAAACGGCCATGTTGGCCTGAGCGCCGCTGTGAGGCTGCACGTTGGCCCATTCGGCACCGAAGAGCTTGCAGGCGCGTTCGATGGCGAGATTCTCAGCCTCGTCCACGACCTGGCAACCGCCGTAGTAGCGTTTTGCGGGGTATCCCTCAGCATACTTGTTGGTAAGGCATGATCCCATGGCGCGCATCACCTCGTCGCTGACGAAGTTTTCACTGGCGATGAGCTCGATGCCGCGGCGCTGACGCAGGTGCTCGCGGTCAATGATGTCGAAAATCTGGTTGTCTCTTTGCATGATAGTGTTATGATGTTAGATTTAAAGTGAATCCACTTCCGGCAGAGCATGCTGAGCCCCGCCATGAGTCGGCACGGTGAGTGGCAGCGGCGCGACATGGGCGAAGCCGATGCAGCGTGTGGCACAGCGTGCGTTGACTCACTGCAAAGTTAGGAAAAAAAATGGAAAGAGCCGCCAAAAGATGGAAAATTCCCATCTCTGGCGGCTCATTTTCTATGGTGTCCCCCCGGAGGGGCTGACCTTACTAAATAATATAGCAGCTATATCGGATAGACTATAGGGGCTATAATCAGAGCGACTCTACGAATTTGCGGTAGTCCTCATTGTTGGGGTCATATTTGAGGTAACCGTTGAAGTAGCGTTTTGCAGAGGCATTATCCTTCTTGTCGAGATAGGAGTTGCCGACTGAGTTGTAGAGGTTCTTGGCATCGCTTGCGAAGCGCGAGGTGTCGGTGCCGGAAGCCTCCATGGCCTCGAGTTTCTCGATAGCCTGGATGTAGTAGTTGATAGCCTCGTCGTTGAGTCCCTTCACCATGGCGATATCACCCTGGAGCTTGAGCGGGCGATACATGCCGGGATACTGTTCGGCAGCCTTCTCGCCAAATCCGAGCGCTTTCTGGAAGAACTCTTCGCTTGATTTGGGGTCATCTTTTGACTGCACACCTGCGTAGTATGCGAAGATTGCAGCCTGCCAGTTGTCGTTGAATCCCGGGTTGGGAGTGTTCTGCAGATATCCGTCGTAGGCCATTGAAGCGCCGGGCATATCATTGAGGTCGACGTTGAGCATTGCCAGCTGCTTGTAGATGCCTGCGTTGGTGGGCAGGTTCTTTGTGCCCTCTTCGAGCACAGCCTTTGCCTGATCGAGTTTCTTAGCCTTCGAGAACTCATCGCCGATAAGGATATAGTCGATGGGCGCGAAGACATTCTTGGTCGGGTCAGCCATGTGGGCTGCATAGAGTTTGTCGGCCATATCCGGCAGCTGAGCCTCAAGGGCAGGAATCTGGGCGGCGTTCATAAACTGGTAACGCATCGCGCTGAAGTTGGAGGGGTCAGACACGAGCAGCTGTGAAGCATAGTCGTAACCCTTCTGATAGTCCTGACCGTAGAAGAGCAGGAAGGCGTAGCGGTCTTCATCCTGCTTGAAGTGGTTGGGGTTGTTGACATACTTACCATACTGGGCGGCCGCCTCTTTGTACATACCCTGGTTATAGTAGGCATTGGCGAGCGAACGCTGACCGAGTGCCGAATTGGGGTTGAGTTCAAGCAGCTTGTTGAGCATATTGATGCCATACTCCGGGTTTACCTGCGAGAAGAGGTTGGCATATTTGAAATATGCAGCTGTGGCATTGGGGTCGTAGTTAAGGGCCATCTCATACTTGGCGCCTGCTGCGCCGTAGTCTTTGGCGCGTGCGAGCACATCACCCTCGAAGATGTAGAGGTCGGGGTCCTTCATGTCGGTCTTGCGGGCCTTTTCAAGGCGCTTTGCAATCTCCTTGGCATAGAGCTCGGGGTTGACAGCGTCATATGCGCGGGCGATAGCCACCTGCACACCGGCATCCTTCTTGGCAAGTTTCTCAGCCTCCTTGAAGTAGTCTTCAGCGGGCTTGGGAGTGCCGGCCATAAGTTCGAGCTGGCCGAGGCCGATATAGTTGTAGGCATACTCCGGATTTGCCTCCACACCCTGAGAGAAGAGTTTCTTGGCCTCGGCAGTATTATCCTCCTTGAGGGCGATGAGACCCTGATAGTAGTAGCTGATTGCCTTGTCGGTGGTGGGGTTGTTGTGATTACGCAGCAGCAGCTCCTTGGCATTGCCCAGCTGACCTGCCTCGTAATACTCAGCCCCTTCGGCATGAGTCTGTGCGAAAGATGTGAAAGCCGAGCCGGCCAGCACAATCGCGAGTAGTGATTTGATGTTCATAAGTCAATATCGTATTTTAAATTTCTTGTTGTCAATATCCAGCTTGTGGGTCAATATCCCGTCAGAGAGCGTCGGGCGCCGGTGGATATGTTGTGGCGCCTGACGCTCAAAGTCAGTTCTTGCGTATTTCTTTGTGCGGAGTCAAGCTGATAGAAGCGGCATGCTTGATGCTGCAAAATCGGCAGAAGATGGCTCCGGTATTATGACAAACGAGGAATGCGACGGTTTATTTTACGAGTTCCACCACGCGGCTGTTGACGTGATAGGGCATAATGCCGGATTTGATGATTATTTTCTGTCCGACGAATCCGGTGACGAATGTATAGAAACTATGCAGCACCGTAGAATTCGAGGCTGTAGATATCATCCAGACCTTTCTGAAGAGGGGATATTCGCCCGAGTTGATATAGAGCTGATAAGGCTTGTAGGCCACGGGGCTGAAGTCGTTGTCGGCAGTAGGATTGCTGACCTTGATGATGTTGACCTCTTCAGTCAGGTCGGTGTTGATAGAGTCATTCTCATTGGCGTAATCCTTCATGCGCTGCTCCATTGGCACATTCTGTGCGACACTGAGGTCATTGCCGAGCCACGACACACTGATAATGCCCAGTGCATCGGGGTCCTTCTTGACCACGTCAAACACATCGGCATTGCTCTGCTGGGCGTAAGGCTTGATGAAATCGGTGATTTTCTTGCCTGCCGGCAGAAAACGGTCGCGCATGTACGACACAGTCGAGGAGCCTTCGGCATCGAATACGACCTTGATGGCCGTGGTGTCGTTGCCGGCAAGCTGATTCCAATGTGTGAGTTCGCCACGCAGTATTTTGCCGATTTCATCCATCGACAGAGCGCTCACCGGATTATCCTTATTCACAATCATGGCCACTGCATCGACTGCGATGCAGTTGGAGCGCACGATGCGTTTGTTGACACTTTTGCAGTGTGCACGCTCCTCCTTGGTGAAGTCACGCGTGATGATGATGCTCTGGCACTTGTCGGCCAGCAGCGAGTCGATGCATGCCTGTTCGGACGTATAGAAGGGTAGGATATGCGCATCCTTATAGGAGAATTCGAAAGCCTGAATCTCCTCATCGAGGATATTCTTGAAACCGTCGTCGCAGAACACGGCGGCTGTCCCCTTCGTGTACTCACCGCGCTTCACTTCGCCGCAACCGGTGAATACCACAGCGGCTCCCGCCGTCAGGACGCAAGCCGCCAATGATAAGAATATTCTGTTGATTTTCATAAGAGCAAAAAATAATATTATATGTCTGCCGCTGGGATGGAGAGGATAGGGGGGAGCAGACAGATGACTAAGCGATGTGTCGCGTCGGCTCAGTAAGTCTCACCTTTGTAGAGCCGGTAGCCTCTGAAGATGCCATAGAGGCAGAGCAGCACGCCGATGATGATAGACACTGTGTAGTTGATGATGTCAAACACATTGCAGAGGAATAGCACTCCTACGCCCACATATACGAGAACCATGATAATGCCAAACACGAAGCGCATCCCCTTGTGGGTGTTCTGTTGGGGCTCGCCGTTCGGACGCTGGTTGGAATAGTTGTCCATAATAGTATGATTTAATGTTTCTTTAAAATTTTAACAATTCAGCAGGGAATTGGTTGTCGTTGTGGGTCAGAAAAATCAAAGAAGTTTAAATCAACTTCAATAAAAGAGGAATGGACACACGCTCCGCAATTGGAGAGATGTGTCCATTCCAAAGATTTAGTCATCGCCGGCATTGATAATCAAGGCGAGAGGCCCTGACATAATGGCGGCAGATGGGAGATTACTGATTCTGCAGACGGAAAGTCACGGGCAGGTTGAAGTAAGAGCGCACGGGCTGACCGTTGTTCTTACCAGGCTGCCACTTAGGCATTCTCTTCACCACGCGGAGAGCCTCCTGGTCGAGGTCGCGGTCGACACCCTTCACGATAGTGGGGTTGCCGATAGAGCCGTCTTTCTCAACCACGAATTTCACTACCACGCGACCCGAGATACCGTTCTGCTGAGCAGATTCCGGATAACGGATATTGTTGGAGAGCCACTTCATCATGGCGGCCTGACCACCGGGGAACTCCGCGGGCTGCTCTACAGCCACGAAGATCTTTTCAGGCTCGTGTTTCTCAACCACAGGTTCGGGTTCTACAACCTGCACCTGCTCCACGACAGCCTTGAACTTATCGGCGTCATCGGCACCCTCCTGGTTGACAACGCCGCGGGCGGTGTTATCCTCCTTCTGGGTCTCCATGTCCATCACCTCGTTTTTCACCTGGTCGGCGTCGACGATGGCGATCTGAGTAACCTGCACGGTAGCCAGCACTTCCTCAGGCACCTGCGGGATTTCCATTTCCATTTTCTGCTGCTCGGGTTCCTCCTCCTCCTGAGTATCCTCATCAGATACGGTCTCGATTTCGAGGGCCTGCATTTTCTCACGCTCCTCTATGAGAGCGAGACGATCCTGCTCAGCCTTGTAGTCAGAATATTTGGAGTAACCGATTACGAGCAAAATCACCACCACGAGTCCGATCAGAGCATAGAGCGCAGCCATGTTGTGACGGCGGTCGCTCTCCTTGCGGAGCATGTATGCACCGAACTCCTTATTTTTATCGGCGAACACAAGGTCACGCCATTCTTTCGACGTTAGATCTACATTTTTAGCCATAGTTGTTGGTGTACTTAAGGATTAATAAATCTAACATTACTCGTTATGGTGCTTACGATAGTCATCAAGCATGATGAGGTCAACGTCAGTCAGGTTATCGATCTGATATTTCGAGATTGAGTTGATCTGCATCTCGTCGAGGATATCCACGAGGCCACGGTAAGAGGCTTCGGGGGTAGACTTGATGATGATGACAGGCTTCTTGATGTTTTCATCCTTGCGGACTTTAGAGGCGGCCTCATTATATTTAGCCATAGCCTCCTCGCGCTCAGCCTTAGTCTCAAGAGAGCCGAACTTGCCGTCGGCAAGGTCTTTCTTGAGTGCATTGACTTTTTCGAGGACCTCCTTGTTGCGCTTCTGGATGATTTCGCGGATACCGCGGGCTTTATGGTCGCCTACGGAATTCACTTCATCGCTCAGAAGGTCAGACTTCTGGAGGTTATTGTTCTCAGAGAGCACAGTTCCGCCGGCACCAAGCATACCGGCGTCGCCGCCGGGCTTGCCATCATAATAGTAGATTTCGTTTACCACATTGCCGTTCACAGAGTCTACCACGAGAGTTCCGGGAGTGGGACCCGGTTTCTTTTTGGCGTCGATGATGATAGTGATGGCGTCGTCGGCCGAAGCCTGCGACATATTCTCTTCATTCTGCACCTTCTCATTGGTAGGCAGTGCGATGGTCAAAGTCTGGGACTTGATCATAGTCGTACAGAGCATGAAGAACGTGATGAGCAGCATGTTCATGTCGACCATAGGAGTGAAGTCCACGCGGATCTGCATTTTTTTCTGGTGACCCTTTTTTCCGCTGTCACCACCTGATTGCTGAACTTCTGCCATTTTATTCTCCTCCTGCCTTTAGTGCGGTCAATAGTGTAAACTTGTTCTGTTTGATGGTCTGGAGGTTATCCATCACCATGTGCACCACATCGAAGCTTGTGTTCTGGTCAGCCTTGATAGCCACGCCCGCGCCATCTTTCATGGCCTGGGTGAGATTTTCATTGCCGGCCATACGTGCCGCTTTAATCCACATCTGGAACTCATTGAGGTTATCTTCAGAGTTCTCCTTGGTGATAGGAATGCCGGTGATGTGATTCGGGTTAGGATCTTCGCCGGCCAACCATTGGTCCATCTTCGTGAGGCCTTCGGGTTCGTCGGCCAGATTGAGGAATTCCCCCATCTGGCGGAGCGGCACACCGAAAGCACCCAGCTTGCTGAATGCCTGCTTCTGCTGAGCGTTGAAGCTCACTGGATTGTTCTTATGCGACTGATTGTAGAGTTCGGTCACCTGATCAAGGAGAGCCACACGCATATTGGCGTTCGACCATTGTGCGGAGGTGTCATTGTTCATAGTGAGCCAAACCTGACCTTTCGGGCTTACGAGCACCTGCAGCACATTAGTCTCCTGCACTTTTTCAGTAGACACTGATGCAGGTGTGATTACGGTGGTAGGCTCCTTTGAAAGGAAAGTTGAAGTCAACATGAAGAAGGTAAGCAAAAGCACGGTCACGTCACTCATCGCCGTCATGTCGATGAATGTACTCTTTCTTGCTATTTTTACTCTTCCCATATCAGCTATTAACTTTTATCGGTTGTTTCTTTAAATTGAAAGTTGTTAACAAACTCTTGCTGTAATGTCAACTGATTCGTATCCTTGTTGAGGGGATAGATTAGTGAGTTGCAGCGAAAGTAGCTACGATAGAGAAACCGATTTCGTCGATAGCGTAGGTGAGGTTGTCGATCTTGTTGGTGAAGAAGTTGTATGAGATTACAGCGAATGCACCGGTTGCGATACCGAAGGCGGTGTTCACAAGAGCCTCAGAGATACCGGTAGAGAGCTCAGTTGAGTCAGGTGAACCTGAAGAAGCCAGAGCCTGGAATGATTTGATCATACCCATTACAGTACCGAGAAGACCGACGAGAGTACCGAGAGTTGTCAGAGTAGCGATGATGGGGAGGTTCTGCGACAGAGAGGGCATCTCAAGTGCGGTAGCCTCTTCAACCTCGTTGCGGAGAGTAGTGAGTTTCTGCTCCTTAGAGAGAGTGGTGTTGGCATCCATCTCTTTGTACTTCACCAGAGTGTTGTAGACTACAGAAGCCACAGAACCCTTCTGCTGCTTGCAGCGAGCCATAGCGGCGTCGATCTTGTTGGCAGCGAGGTCAGCCTTCACAGCAGCCACGAACTTAGTAGTGTTGCCCTTGCCGGAAGCAGAGCTGATAGCGATCCAGCGCTCGATAGAGAGCACGATTACAGTCAGAAGCAGTGTCATCAGGATAGGCACGATGAAGCCGCCTTTGTAGACTGTGCCGGCGAGGTTCAGCGGGTGACCGTCAGTTGTGCCACCTTCGAAGTTGCCACCGTAGCCCATGCCGAACAGGAAGATGCAGATAGCTGCAGCGCAGCATACCAGGATCACGATAAAGGCATTGCGGATGCCGCGAACCTGTGAGATTTTCTCTTCTTTCTTAACTTGTGCTGCCATGTTGTTGGAAGCTGAAGCAGCGGGCTTAACCGTTGCCTTGGGATCTTTAGATTCCATACTGATAAGATGTTTGTTGTTGTTAAATTATAATTATATTTTGAGTTTTTCGGGTTATATCGTCCAACACCGCGTATCTCAGTGCAAATTTACTATATATTTTCTATTATGCAAACGATTATTTTGCAAAAAAATGTTGGAAAAAAATCGCCAGATGCTAATTCTTATGAATTTGGCAATAAATATGTTGCAAAAGTATGTTGTACAACATATTCTGACGATTTTTTTCGCTATTTTTATGCTTGCGGGGTCAAACGTGTGCCCTTGTAGGGGGTGTTAGCCTTTGATAGCAGCGATGCCGGGGAGAGTCTTGCCCTCGATAGCCTCGAGCAGGGCGCCACCGCCGGTAGAAACATAGCTCACTGCGTCGGCGCAGCCGAACTTGTTGACACATGCCACAGAGTCGCCGCCACCTACGAGCGAGAAGGCGCCATTGTCGGTAGCCTCCACGATAGCGTCGGCGATAGCCTTCGAACCGGTGGTGAAGTTATCGAACTCAAATACGCCGGCTGGGCCGTTCCAGAGGATAGTCTTTGCAGGCAGGATAGCCTCGCGGAAGGCCTTGATGCTTTCAGGACCTGCATCGAGACCCTCCCAGCCGTCGGGGATATCCATCACAGAGCAGATCTGAGTGTTGGCATCGTTAGAGAAAGCGTCGGCTGCCACACAGTCGCTGCCGAGCACGAGGTTGACCCCCTTCTCCTTGGCCATCTTCATGATGTCGAGAGCGAGCTGGAGCTTGTCGTTCTCGCAGATAGAGTCGCCCACTTTGCCACCCATTGCTTTGGCGAAGGTGTAGGTCATGCCGCCGCAAAGGATGAGATTGTCGACCTTATCCATGAGGTTTTCGATGATGCCGATTTTGGTTGACACCTTCGAGCCGCCCATGATAGCAGTGAAGGGGCGCTTGATATCCTTAAGCACATTGTCTACAGCCTTTACCTCCTTCTCCATCAGATAGCCGAGCATCTTGTTGTCGGCATCGAAGTAGTCGGCGATTACGGCAGTCGAAGCGTGCTTGCGGTGAGCAGTGCCGAAAGCATCGTTGACATATACGTCGGCATAGCTTGCCAGAGTCTTGGCAAACTCCTTCTGGCTCTCTTTCATAGCCTTCTTGGCATCGTCGTAAGCGGGATCCTCCTTTTCGATACCTACGGGCTTACCCTCCTCTTCGGGATAGAAACGGAGGTTTTCGAGCAGCAGTACCTCACCGGGCTTGAGGTCTTTGGCAGCCTCTGCAGCCTTCATGCAGTCAGGCACGAATTTCACGTCCGTGCCAAGAGCCTTAGCCACATCTTCACGGATCTGGCTCAGAGAGTATTTGGGGTTGACTTTGCCTTTGGGCTTGCCCATGTGGCTCATGAGGATGAGGCTTCCGCCGTCGGCGAGAATTTTCTTAAGAGTGGGAAGGGCACCACGGATGCGGGTGTCGTCGGTCACGTGGCCGTTTTCATCGAGGGGTACGTTGAAGTCTACGCGTACGATAGCTTTCTTACCTGCGAAGTTGTAATTTTCAATGTTTGCCATTGCTTATATTTTGTTTTAAAAAGTAGTAATTGCTACGTTTTTAGGGGTTACGGTTTGTTGTGTTTTCCGGGTTGGCTGCGTGCGGAGTATACTTGAGATACTTATACTCTTATATGCCCTGAATCTGGGTTTGCATGAGGAGTAAGCCTGAATCCTGGTGTTTGGCATCCGTGATTGCGGGATGCTTCACTTTGCAAAGATAAATAATTTTACCGAAATAATGAAGTCGTTTAAACTTTTTACGAAAAAGTTTAAACTGACTTATTTTTTTTCTTCAAGCACAATCTTAATTAATATTTTGGCATCTTTCGATTCTCTTCATCGGTCGCGATGCCCGCATCGCTCCCTCTTTGAGGATCGAAACCTGCTCAAAATCTTAATTAACCTTGCACTTGAAAAAAGTTTAAACGACTTCATTTCCTAAAAAATTAGTAAATTTGGGGGATGGAAATTAAAGAAATTGCAAAATTGTGTGTCGCTGCGTTCGGCGGCGAACCGAAACATATTGAGAGACTGGCCGGTGCAGGGTCGTCGCGCCGCTATTACCGGGTGACTTCGGGCTGGGGTGCGGAGGGTCCCGCCACATGCATCGCCACATATGGCGATGACGTGGCTGAGAATCGTAGATTCTGCACATTGGCCCGGGCCTTCGAACGGCGTATGGAGGATTGTGGGGACGGCGTTTGCCGTATGCCACATATATATGGAGAGTCGGCCGACGGCCACTGCTATCTTCAGACCGACTTCGGCGACACGCAGCTGCTCGACCTGATTCAGGACGGCCGCAATGCCGATGGCTATTCCACGCTTGATGATGCGCTGATGCATCGGGTGTGGAAAGGATTGCTCATACTGCAGACCACCGCAATGGCTCGCTCGGAGGGGTCTCGTCCGGAGGCGGCCTTCGACAGGCGCCGCGTGATGTGGGACCTCAATTATTTCAAGTATGACTTTCTGAAGGTCTGCGGAGTGACGTTTGACGAGGCTGCGCTTGAGGAGGATTTCAATCGTCTGGCCGATGACATCGGCGCATATCCCGCTGCTGCATGCGGGTTTATGTATCGCGATTTCCAGAGCCGCAATCTAATGTGCATAGACTCCCGGCCTGGAGATGTGCCCGCTTGGGGTTTTATTGATTTTCAGGGTGGGATGCGCGGTCCGGCGCTCTATGATGCAGTGTCATTTCTGTGGCAGGCCAAGGCTGCCTTTGAGCCCCGCTGGCGCCAACGGATGCTTGAGGCATATATAGAGAGGCTTGCCATGCTGACCGGCTGTCGGGAAGATGAGTTGCGCCGTGCAGCTCCGCGCTTTGTGACACTGCGCACTCTGCAGGTGCTGGGAGCCTATGGGTTCAGGGGTTTGATTGAGCACAAGGCGCACTTTGTGGAGAGCATCCCCCATGCGTTGCAGAATCTCCGGCAACTGATAGAGGAGGGGGCGCTTGATGACTATCCTGAATTGAAGCGTCTCAGCAGCGAAGTGTGCGCACTCAAGATATTTACCCCTGATGAGCACCCGACGTTGCGGGTGGAGGTGTTGAGTTTCTCGTATAAGAAGGGTTATCCCGTCAACTTCACCGGCAATGGTGGTGGCTTCGTGTTTGACTGCCGTGGGATGCACAATCCAGGCCGCTATGCCGAATACCGACCCCTCACCGGTTATGATGCCCCAGTAAAGAGATTTCTCGAAGAGCAAGGCGAAGTGCAGAAATTTGTGGCCAATGCCGCAGGGATGGTCGATCCCTGTGTGGCCACCTATCTGCGGCGCGGCTTCCGCAATCTGCAGGTGGCCTTCGGCTGCACCGGGGGACGCCACCGCTCAGTATACTGCGCCAATGCCATGGCCGCACATATAAAGGAGTTGTATCCCGCCGCCGAGGTGCGTCTCATACATCGCGAGCAGGGCATCGACACCATGCTTGACTGAGAATCCACTATAAAACCACGACAGAGTAGATATCTACCCACGATAAAACGACATAGAATATAAATGAGAGCATTCATACTTGCAGCCGGACTTGGCACACGGCTGCGCCCATTCACGCTTGAGCATCCTAAGGCACTTGTGCCCGTAGGGGGCGAGCCGATACTTGCCCATGTCATCAAGCGGCTAAAGAGCGAGGGGGTTACAGAAATTGTGGTCAATGTGCATCATTTTGCTGACCAGATAGAGGAGTATCTTGCGGCCAACTCCAACTTTGGCCTCACTATAAGCATCAGCGACGAACGCCGGCAACTTCTCGATACAGGCGGTGCTATCCTTCAAGCCCTGCGCCGCACGGGTTGGAACGACAACGAAGGAGTCTTGATTCATAACGTCGATATACTCTCGGATGCACCGCTGCGCAAGTTGGTTGAGGCCCATGCCGACTCAGGCGCTGCCGCCACACTGCTTGTGAGCCGACGCGAATCAAGCCGGCGTCTTGCCTTCGATGCCGACTCGCATTTAAGAGGATGGGTGGATATGACCAGCGGGCTGACGCGTCCCGAAGGATTTATGGTCGATGCCACGCATCAGCTTCGCGCCTTCAGTGGGATTCATGTCATATCTCCTGCTCAGATACTCGCCGAGATGGAGCGTCAGCAGCGCGAGGGGGTCTTTTCGGTGATAGACTTCTATCTTCACGCCGCGCAGCATATCGACGTCAGAGGCTGGGATAATCCAGAGCTCAAACTCATCGACATAGGAAAGCCTGCGACATTATCGCAGGCTGACTCCTTTATTAATAAGTTAAAGTAGCGGAGAGGGGAGAGCCTTATTATGGGTCAAGTAATCTCCCCTTGGCTACAAATTGTTGGAATTGATAACTCAGGCGCCGGCGCATAAGCCGGCGTTATTGTCATTGTCTCGCATGGTGTGTGGGACGCCGTATAGGCGATTCACAGATGGTGGAACTGATTAGCCCTGTTGACATTAAACTGGCAGATGCAACCTATGATTAAAGCCACCACGGCCGAAGCCCCCAGCCACCATGTGGCCGACACACTTGTCACGAAGCAAGAAGCGATCAGCAAGACTGACCCGACGATGTAGAAAATTACGGATAGTGTTTTCATAATACTAAGAATTAAGACCATACCACACTTCATGCCGCACTCCTGCGGTAATAAGTATCTCTCAAAAATTAGTTAAGATTTGAATTAATTTTTGAGCTATGATTCTTTTTGGTCTTTTTTGGCGCTTTTCGCCGTCTTCGTCAGTCGCTTAGCTCGCTAAGCTCCTTCCTCAGCCGACGAAAATCACTCAAAAAATCCTCAAAAATAATGCATAGCTAATTTTTGAGAGATACTTTATATATTCCGGTCATTGCTGTCAGCTGGAGAATGTTCTTCAGCTATCGCAATGCCGGATATACTACTACAACATCAATGAAATGATGATTGTTGGCTATCGGAATGTTAAAAGAATCATAACTCGGAGGCCTTGAGCTTCTCGGCATTCTCAGCCACAATGAGGCGGTCGATGCACTCCTGGATATCGCCATCCATGAAAGCTGCGAGGTTGTAGAGCGTGAAGTTGATGCGGTGGTCGGTCATGCGCCCCTGCGGGAAATTGTAGGTGCGTATCTTCGCCGAGCGGTCGCCGGTGCTGACCATAGTCTTTCGCTTTGAAGCTATATCATCGAGATATTTCTGGTGCTCCTTATCATAGATGAAAGTGCGCAGTCGCGCGAGTGCGCGTTCCTTGTTCTTGGGTTGGTCACGTGTCTCGGTACACTCGATAAGAATCTCCTCTACGACCCCCGTGTTAGGATTCTTCCAGTTATAGCGCAATCTGACACCCGACTCCACCTTATTCACATTCTGGCCTCCCGCGCCACCAGAGCGGAAGGTGTCCCATTTGATTTCACCCTCATGGATCTCGACATCAAACTCCTGCGCCTCAGGCAGCACAGCCACAGTGGCCGCCGAGGTGTGCACACGCCCCTGAGTCTCGGTGGCCGGCACACGCTGCACGCGATGCACCCCACTCTCATACTTCATGGTGCCATACACTCCATCGCCCGTAAGCGTAAAGATAATCTCCTTATATCCACCCGCTGCACCCTCAGAGAATGAAGACACAGCCAGTTGCCACCCCTTTGATTCGGCATACTTCTGATACATTCTGAAGAGGTCGCCCGCAAAGAGCGCCGCCTCGTCGCCCCCCGTGCCGCCACGAATTTCGACGATAGCATTCTTGGCATCGTCAGGGTCAGCCGGGATGAGAAGGAGTTTGATCTCCTCTTCCGACTCCGGGAGTTTAGCCGAAGCCTTCTCCAGCTCCTCGCGTGCCATCTGACGCATCTCCTCATCAGTCTCCTCGGCCAGCAGAGTCTTAGCCTCATCGATAGAATCGAGCAGCGCCCTATAGCGGCGGGTAGCCTCGAGTATGCGTTCAAGATCGCGGTACTCCTTGGTCAGGCGTACATAGCGCTGTTGGTCGGCGATTACAGCCGGATCGGTTATCAACGTAGCCACCTCCTCGAATCGGCCATCAAGACCATCGAGTCGTGAAAGCAGGGAATTCTCACTCATATATATAATGTGTGTATATAGACAATTCAAAAAGTAATCACTTCCCCCATAAAATAGGAGGGGAAGTAATGTTTCAAGCCGTCCATATCCACCGATAGAGTGGGTGGTCGACCTAAAACAGCACAAAATTAATAAAAAAAGGAGAAAAAAGGGTTATGAAATTTGGATGGTTAAGAATAAAAGTGTAATTTTGCATCGCTAAAACGGAGAGCCGCCCGGCTCTTCACCCGAACAATATAAATCAACCGGCAAGTTTTATGGCAACAAAAATCAGATTGCAGCGTCATGGCCGTAAAGGCTACGCTTATTATCCCATTGTAGTCGCCGATAGCAGGGCACCACGAGATGGTAGATTTATTGAGAGGATAGGTTCTTATAATCCGAACACTAATCCTGCTACAATAAGTTTAGACTTCGACCGTGCTTTGTATTGGGTAGAGGTAGGTGCAGAACCTACAGACACAGTACGCTCACTTCTCTCACGTGAGGGTGTGATGCTGATGAAGCACCTTCGCGGAGGTGTAGCCAAAGGCGCATTCAGCGCAGAGGAGGCACAGCGTCGTTTTGAGGCTTGGAAAGCCGACCGCACCAAAGTGGCCGATGCAGCCAAGGCTAAGAAAGATGCAGCCGCAGCAGAGGCAGCCAAGAAGATTTTCGAGGCCGAGGCCGAGAAGAATCGTCTGAAAGGCGAAGCAGTAGCAAAGAAGAAAGCTGAGAAGCTCGCAGCCGAAGAGGCAGCCGCTAAGGCAGCCCTCGAGGCAGAGACAGCTGAGACAGAAGCAGCTGCCGCTGAGTAAATCAGTGAGGCATAAGCCGGAAGAGTTACGGTAGTAAATTTTTCTTCTGAAAAATTTGCACAAGTCAAAAAAAGTTCGTAACTTTGCACCGCAAACGGGAGATGAGCCGGCGACATCATCGCAGAGTCTCCCGCATGGTCGATTAGTGTAGCGGTTAGCACGCCACCCTCTCACGGTGGAGACTCGGGTTCGAGTCCCGGATCGACTACTGAAGGACTATCGGAAGATAGTCCTTTTTTCTTTTTATATCAATGAGGTATATATGGTTATGATGGGTCAGCGGATTTTAGGGGACCAGTGGATTCCATATCTGTTAAATCTTTTTCTTCCGCTGTGTTGTTATAACGACATATAATCACAATCCTGAAAAGCAATATATACTATGAAATTGGCAGAAGCATTGAGCAAAAGATCTCAACTGATGGAGAAAGTCTCTCAGTTGAAAGTGCGTCTGAATGACTGTATAAAGGTTCAGGAAGGCGACGTCCCCGCTGAAAGTCCTGACAGTGTGATCAAGGAGCTTGACCGGACACTGGAAGAGCTCGGGTCGTTAATATACCATATAAACCTCACAAACACGCTTACAGAGGTGGATGGGCAGACAATCACATCCCTGCTTGCCCTGCGTGATGTCAGGTCAATGAAGGTAAAGACTTTGGGAGAGGCGCTTAAGGTACTAACCGAAAGAGAGGACCGTTACAACCGAAATGAAATCAGATTCGTAAGAACAGTGGATGTAAAGGATTTTCGTCACATTTATGACCGGAGCGCGGCTGAGTTGCGTGAACTTGACCTCAGGATTCAGGCCCTCGGCTGGACAACAGAACTGATCGAGAAATAATCGGTCGGACATGATATTCCCGGATAGAGAGAATGGAGGTGCTGCAAAATTTTTTTTGGCACACTACCGGACCAGTGGTAAATCCGCATGGGGCAGGTCCGGCATAGCGCATAAACGCAAATTGCAGAAACCCTGTTGAGGGAAGCAAGATTCAGTACCGTGCAGCAGCCGTTTTCTCTATCCGGGTATTTTATTGTCAGAAAGTGAAAAGAATTCCTTTTTCCTGCTGCTTGGCCTCTTCATAGAGATTGCAAAGAGAGTCATAGGCTTCCATCCACTCATCCGGTTCTGCTTCATACAGCAGGTCATCCGGTTCGGCATTTTCCGCGTTATCTCTGTTTTCCTGAAGCGTTGTCAACATATCGGCCACTTCGTTGCTTTCCACAATTCCCAGACCTTCCATCCCCGGATCGACCGTCACATCGTCGATTTCAACTTTCCTGCCCAAAACGGGGACTTCTCCTTCTTCAAACACGTCAAGACTCTTGATAACCTCATTCACTGCATCCCACATTTCGCCAAGACCGCAATCCTCCTCCACATCGTAGCAGGCAGTGAGCAGGATATCGAAATAGACCTGAAGCGTCAGCTCATCGAATTCCTCTTCCCAGCATTCCTCCAATGGCTCACCCGTGTAAGGGGATAGCAACTCTTCGAGATGCCCGCAAATATATCGGTGTGCCACTTCAGTATTCCTGATGCTGTCTTTCATCACAGGTTCTATCTCGGCATGAAATTTCTTTGTGTCGAACAAAAACGCCTTATGGTCCATACTCATGTTTCTGTTACTGTTATTTGTAAATAAAAGTGTTTTATATACTATTGAGAATCACCGCCACCGAACAATAATAATCTCAGGGCAGGCCTTATTCATTCAGTCATTTGCTGATTGCCGAAAAGCGAGCAGAACCCCTGCCTGTTGAACTGATAATACATTTCAATGCGTTCCGGCGTATCATTTTCGATCAACAGGAGCATTTCTTTGGCAAATTCAAGAGCTGCCGAGCCGTTTGCCGTCACGATATTATTGTCGCAGACCGCTTGGGAGTGGACATACCCGTCGTAATTGGTATAATTGTCACCACCCCATACCTTGAGCTGTTCCAGGCCGTTGCCCGTATGTTTTACGGTATTGAGGAATCCGTGTTTTGCCATGAAGGAAGCCCCGTTGCATATCGCACCGACAATCTTTCCTTTTTCAATGGCTTGCCGGACAATCGGCACGACTTGATCGGCAATCGGCGTTTCCCATCCGAATCCGCCGATCAGTACTATCGCGAAGTAATCGTCGGGCATAGTCTCAAATGAATAATCAGGCAGCGTCCTGAATCCGCTGATGGACCTGATCGGCTCCAATGTTGGAGCGACAATCTTATTGATGTATTTCGGTTTTTCCTTCAGCGCAAACTCACCGGAGCTGATCGCCTGAGAAAGATACACCGCTTCATGCGCGGCGTAATCCGGTAGGAGGATGTATAAGATTTCGTTGTTCATGAGTTTTGTTTTAGCTGTTTGCCATTGCAAATTTAGTTATTAAAAATGAAAAATGGAAATTTTTCATTGGTATCGCAGTTAATGTGGCGCAGCCGAATAGGGTCTGGTTATCCAGGTTTTGAGGAGGAGATGTCTGGGGAAGAGTCAGAGCCGGCGGGAGGAATGCCCGGATTCATAGGTGTGCCGCTGTCGGTGAAGAATGGATAGGGAAGACCGAACACGTTTGCCGGGTTCTTGCCGGGGCTCAGGTAGCCGTCGACTATGGTGTCGTGTCCCGACGGATTCTCAAATGTATAGAGGTGGAAGCGATATAACATCACGGCGAGATGTTCGAACACGAGAGCCTGGATTCCTTCGTAAGGAATCCATGAGCTTGTGTTCGTAAAGCAGTACACCTGAAGCGGGATGCCGCCGCCCTGCTGTGCGAGTGTGGTGACGAAACAATCGCTGGTCCTGTCGATGTATTTGTTGGAGGTGAGGTACATCATCACGTATGCACGGAACATTCCGAGGTTTGTGTCGATAGTTCCGTCTGCGAGTCCGGCGCTGTTCTTCACGTCCTCTTCCTTGCCGTTGTGCTTTTGCTCGAGTTTCCGGGCAATCCATTCTTTCATCAGAGGAATTCTGCTTAATTCCTCGAGCATTTCAGGAGTTGTCTCCACCACGCTGTCCGCATCGATCATGTAACTGCGCTGGATGCGTCGGGTGTTGGATTCCTGCATGCTTCTGTAGTTCTTGAAGCCGTTTGTTATGAGATTATATGGGGCGACAGTAGAAGTGGTTTTGTCCCAGTTCAGAATCTTTACGGCGGTGAGCGATACTTCGGTCACTGTGCCGTTGGCTTCGGAACCGGGTATGCTGATCCAGTCGCCCACATGCAGCGAATCATTCTCGGAAAGCTGGACTCCTGCTACCACTCCGAGGATGCTGTCCTTGAAAATCAGCATGAGAACCGATGCAAAGACACCGATTCCGGCGAGGAGGGCGCCCGGAGACTTGTTGAGCATCACCGCGCTGATAATTACAGTGGCAAAAATCCATATTATCAGTTTAAGAAGCTGGACGAGTCCGTTTAGCGGAAGCTTCCGTTTGTTTGCCCGTTCGTCTATGCGCGCCCAGATCACGTCGGTGAGACGTGTGAGTGACATCGCAATGATGATTACAATGTAGATCCAGCAGAATTTCGAGAGCCAGTATGCCACAGAAGCGTGAGCGTATAGAGTGAACTGGATAAGAATCAGAAAAATCAGCGGCGGTATTATATTGCATATCCTTGAGAACAGGTGCTTCTCTGCAAGTTGCGCATAGATAGTGGATTTCAAATGCGGAGTAATCATGCCGATAGTCCATACCACAATCCATTTTATGGCATAACCGACAAGGAATGCGAATCCGAACACTGATATGGCGTATAGCCATATATATAAGGTGGGATTGCTTTCCTGGCCGATCATGTCAAGTGTCCAGTTGACGAAACTCATGATCAGGCGGGCGATTGCATAACTGCTTTCGGCTGTTGTGGCGTTTACTTGATTTATAATTTCCGCCGGAACTGCGAGCAGTGAAGAAATAAGAAGTGGAATC
>OFGC01000714.1_pt1 | contig 29873 bp, 22 predicted proteins | sample 1521691 | NCBI WGS metagenome assembly OFGC01 (sample SAMEA3504121, study PRJEB24116) | mouse gut metagenome | biome: mouse gut; feature: mouse-associated habitat; material: faeces | place: Denmark | collected 2011
CACGACTGAATATTAACTTTAGCCATTATGCTGCTTAATTTTGATTAGTTACTTATATTCTATTATTCACAACTTTACCTTATTTAACAGAGATAAGTTGAGCGTAATATTGATTTTAACTGTTACCTCTGTCATTTATACATTATTATCCCCCATTTTTGCGTCTTAAAATCTCCAACATGAATATATCCGAATTCAATATAAATGACGAGTTCATTGCCTGCAATCATATCACAACCAATGAACTGAATCCGCTAGTGGAAAAGCCATACCACACCAAGGCCAGTATCTTCGCTCTATGCACCAAAGGAGTTCTGAAAACTATCATAAACCATACTCAATTCAGGGTTGAAGCTAACGCCCTCCTAGTTATTCCTCCCGAGACCTTCGTACAATTGCTACACACGTCAGACGATGCTGAAATATATGTCGTCATATTTTCCCAACAACTTATCCAGAGTTCAGGGGCCGGCAAGGTCATGATGGATAAGTTTCACATTATAGGCAAACACTATATTTTTCCTCTATCGAGAACGGACTTCCAGCTTTATGCCGAGTTCATGACCTATTTGTCACACCTCTACCAAAGAACAGAAAGCCCCTCAAGTCTAGTTTCATTGCAAACTCTACTGACCTATCTGTTACAAGGTATATCCGAACTCTGTCCGGAACGCCCTAGAATAAAAGAGACTCCGGGCAGCAGGCATTTCAACCAATACCGCATTTTTATCCGATTGGTACACACAGACTATGTCCGGGAGCATCAAGTGTCCTATTATGCATTGAAAATGAATATGAGACCGGCAGCTCTTTGCCGCCTTGTCAAAAAGGAATCAGGATATACAGCCATGGAAATCATCAACAATACTATCATCATGGATGCCAAAGCACAACTTTGTACCGCCAACACTCCGATAAAGGATATAGCCGTGAGTCTAGGTTTTAATAATGCGGCCTTCTTCAACAAATTCTTTAAACGTCATACGGGAATACCTCCTCAGAAGTTCCGTACATCCTCAAAACAATAAAATCTACTCAAAACCCAAAATGCGGATATTCTGTCCTGAGAATACCCGCATTCCTCAATAAGAGAAGTCCGTCATCAGCCTACCTTCTTGGCAATAAAGAACACATAACCGTAAAATTCCTTATACTTGCCGTACAGTTCATCCTCAATCATTTGGAGTAAGCTGAACTCTTCGGCAATTTTATTACCGGCATATTTCTTACGGAAAATCTCCTGAGCCGCAACCTTTGAAGCAAAGTAATGCTCTGTCCAGCAATTCTCCGGCAAAATGAATGTAGCAACGGGAAGATAACCTGCCTTGTACAACTTGGTCACCTGATTGGGAAGTGTATCCATTTCAGAATAGGCGTCCATCCAGAAGTCATTGATTTCCGCAGGACGTTCGTCCGTAAACCATGAACTCTCGGATACGGCAATATACCCTCCCGGTTTCAGATATTTACGCCACTCCTTCAAGCCACGTTCAAAGCCGATGTTATAGATAGCACCTTCACACCAAATCATATCCAGCTCCTCCTCACCGAAAGGGAGGGCATCCATTGAACCGACAATTCCTTTTACTCTGTCCTGCAAGCCCAACTGCCTTGCATTACGGTTGAAGATGTCAATAAAGCCGGGGAAAAGGTCAATTCCGGTAATCTGTCCCGGAACATGGCCAGCCAATACCATTGTCTGACCACCCGTTCCACAACCGATATCGGCAATAAGGGATTCATCGGTAAGACCGTCTACAAAGCTCAATGCCTTCAACGTCACTTCAGGACTGCCAGGGCCTTGCCGTTCCATATTGGAGAAAAAGTCACAGATTAAATTAAATTCGAAATCGTGGATAGTTTTATTTTCGTTACTCATTTTCTTACTATATTTTGCATATACGGAAAGTATCACAACACCTTCAGCATAATATGCGGATTAAACTTGAATTATAACAATAGAAAAACACTCTCGAAAGAAGTTATCCGAAAGTAAACGAAAGGGGACAATCTGTGCATGGAACACAGATTGTTTACAAAACCAAATCCGATTTAAATGTCTTTGTCATACTGCAAAGATAAGCAATATTTTATTTAATCAAAGATTTTACGGTTAATAAAGATTTTCCCTTGCACCGGGCGCATGCTGAAGAACCGCACCTACCACCTGGCAAGTATCCAGTTCCTTACAGTCGCCACAAGTATTGAAACCTTTTTCGTACACACATTTGCGGATAGCACAATAATCGCTGCAATAGGTAAACTTCACCCCGTCTGCACGGCACCCCATACAATGGATGGTTTCCGCCGTAATTTCCGGCGTATTGTTCAGCACACTCCACTCTTTGGCGGTTTTCTCTCTCAGCTCATCGTCATTATTGACAGTGGCTATACGGGCGGCGCAATTTTCGCAATCCAGTCCGCAACATGCAATTAATTGTTTCATCACTTGGTTATAACCATTTATGTGTTTCTCATAGCAAGCATTTGTCTACCTCCTCTTTATCTGAATTTAAGAGGAGGCAGACAGCCATGCTACAAATATACGGTTATTATTGTGTGAATGCCAAATTAATTTTCCATCACTTTGCTTCCACACTTCCACCCACCTCCTGCATCCCCCTGTCCATCGGCATTTGCCCTGCGATGGAAGCAACCTGAAAAGGTGGAAGCAAAATTTGCTTCCACCTGCCTGAAACGCCTGAGTTTTGCAGTAAGCTGCTATCCCCTAGCATAATACTGCATGCAGATTACATGAATCGGCAGGTTCGGTTTTCCTGCATTTTCGGGCTTGTCCTTACTGTGAAGTCAACGGATATGGAGTTGGACTGTAGGAGCATAGTAGGAGTTATCGGGAATCAAAGGCCGACTATGAATAATGCACTCTAATGTCTTTTACACCGTTGTATAATACGTTTGCGCCTTGTGCGCAATAGGTTCGGGCTACGTACTTCATCTGTAATAGCTCTGGAGTTAGTGACGCCTAACGGCCATGAACAACTCTGCTTACGGTCGTCAAACGATTGCTTTATGGTCGAAAGCAGGGTTGTTCATGGCCGTTAGGCGTCATAAATTCCCTATGCCACAGCAGACAAACAAAGGGAGAAGAGTAAAGGAATACCTATGTTTTAGATAAAAATCCACAAGCTTTCACTCGTGCTCTCCATAGGTTATGAGAGCAGGCTTCGCGCTCTGTGCGATAAATTCCCATTTATCAGCAGGCATACTCACTTACGAAACTTCAATTACTTATATAAATTGTTTCAGCCAAAGGCAGTACGGACATTTGCAAAAATATGGAAAGTCTTATTATGAAAAATTGCTATGGCATCGACTTCCGTTCGTGGCATAAGGAGCTACGTACACGCGAGAAAACCAAGCAGCCACCCTGCAAACTGCCGGACAGAGCAAGCCGGAGTTTGCAGGGTGTTCTGTTTAAAGTATATCAAATCTCTGTTTTAATTTTGCTTAAAAAGATTTTATTCAGCTTCTTTTCGGTCTGTCTTCCCCTCTTTATTCGCCACATAGCCGCTATGCTCCTCAGAAAAACATCCTCAAAGACAATGCAGACAGTTACTAAATATTTGAAGGAGTTATCGGGAGTTAGAAGTGATAACTCTCCTAACTCCTATAAATGAAAGAGACGTGAGCCTTTCCCAAAAAAAATAGAGAAACATAGATACACTTAAACAAAAAACAATTATCTTTGTCACAAATCCGCTATAGCGTAGTGGGTTTATTTACATATTAGTAAGAGCATTATTGAAATTATCTTCTTTATTCAAACTTCGCAACTTTGAAAATTTCCCTGAAGATAACAACAAGGATGCTCACGTCTATGTTTATATGGTTTTCTCCCATCAGGGGGGATAGTATATACACAAACGACGTGAGTGACTGTTGTATATCCAGGGAAAGGGCAATGCGAAGGCCTGAATAAAGGATATACAAACATAGTTACTCACGTTTTTTTTATTGTTTAACCTTTAAATAATTTGTGTATATGAAACAGAACACACCAGACGGTAGAGAAGCATACATCACTCCGTCTATCGAAGTTATCAAAATGGAGAATGAAGGAGTCATTGCAACAAGCGGCGAACCTTACCATCCCATTACGCGCTCCTATTCGGGCAGCACCTCTACCCATAGCTACAATTCGGCATCCAGCAGCGACTTGGAAGACCTAATCAATGACATCTTAACCGTAGAAAACTAAGGGGGACTTCATTATGATGAAATTAAGAAACCTTATGCAAGTTGCCTGCATGGCAACTGCTGCCTTGACCGCATTCAGTTGCAGCCAAGAGGAATTTGAAAACAGCGGGTGGAAAGGAAACATCACCGTTAACGCAACGTTTGAAGGCGCAGGTACCGACACCCGTACTACCGTAAACGATGAATACAAGATTCTATGGCAAGATACCGATGCCCTAGGGTTGTTCTGTAGTAATGCAGAAAGTAATTATAGCAATACAAAATTAGAATATGCAAGCGGTGCTGGTCAAACTTCCGCCACTTTCAACGGCAGCAAGCCAAGCGGAGAAACGGCTGTATTCTCCATCTATCCTTACCAACAAAACATGAGCGTAAGCGGCAATACATTGACCATGACTCTCCCTGCCACGCTTACAAATTATAACGGCAGCAGCAATGGCCCGATGTATGCCAAGGTGACAAATCCCGACAATCTGAGCGCTCTGTCCTTCAAGCACATGGCAGCCATGATAAAACTGACCGTCAACAAGATTCCGGCAGAGGCCACTACTTTCAAGATTATTGCCTCCAATAACATTGCAGGTACTTGTACGGTAGACTTAACCGCAGCAGACCCGATACTGACGGTAGCAAGCAATGGAAGCAAGGAAATCACTGCCTCCTTCACTGCTTCAAACGATATAAAATCGCGCAACTTCTACATTCCTTTGCCCACAGGTACTTATAGTTCCATCACTGCCCAACTGACGAATGGAAGCGACAAGGTATATTTTACCAAGACGCTTAATGACAAAATCTTAGGGAGAAGAGACATATTGGTAGTACCTCCTTTGGATTGCGTTGTTGTAGATGCTACAACCCCCAGTGCGCTTAGTACAGCTTTAGCTGATTCAAAAAATCTCCCACAAGAAGCACCGACAGCAGCAACCGTAACCGACATTGCAGTCAGCGGCAGCTTCAATACCACTTCTGGCAGCAACGACGGCATCGCCATCCCGGTTTTACAGAACTCGGACATCAACCTGACGTTCAATACAGCCCCAACGACCAGTACTGCCGCTCCGTTGACGCTGACCGACAAGACCAATACCAGCGTAAGTGCTCCCGCCGCCACTGCCACCAACAGTGTATCCTTGGCTGTACCGGAAACCACAGCAGAGCAAGAAGCTCCTTCTGTAGCCATCACCATGCCAAGCACCACCGTTACATTGGCAGCAGTAGGCAATAAAGCCACTTACAATGAAGTGACTGCCACTACCGCCCAGCAGACATTGATTATCAATGCAGGCGTCACCGTAAAGAAGCTGACTGTAAAAGGCGGTAACTTGAAGATATATGGAAAGGTAGAACAATTGGTACACGATGCCGGCGATACCACAATCTATATAATAAAAGGAACTGAAGCATCACTTCCGGCAACAATCGACAGCAAATTTGTAGTTCAATCCGACGTGGCAGTCCTAAAGACCGCTTTCGCCAACGGCGAAGATTTTAAATTGTCCGCCGATGCCGACATCACAGGGCAAAGCGTCAGTGTACCCGCCGGAAAGTCCGTGGTTCTTGACTTGAACGGATATACACTGACTGCCGACAACAGCGCAACAGGCAAAATCATCGTCTTGGGCAAGATGACACTGAAGGACAGCTCTACCGAGAAGAAAGGCAAGATAGTTGCCAGCCAGGATTATACAGCGGCTTCTTATAATGGCAGTCTGATTGAAATAGCCGGTGAAGATGCCTCCATGACCATGGAAAGCGGCAACATCAGTGCAGTCAGAGAGACTCCGGACAGTAACGGCCAATATGGCGTCGGAGTGACGGACGGTGGAGACTTCACCATGACAGGCGGCAAGATAGAAGCCGGATGGTTTGCAGTGGCAGGCAACGGCAATTACAAGACGCAGAACTCCATCATCAACATCACAGACGGAGAACTCATTTCTACTGCTGACTATGCAGTCTATCTGCCCCAATCCGGCACAACGACCATCAGTGGCGGCAAGGTTTATGGTGCCGCAGGAGGTGTATGCATCCAACGAGGCACTCTGAATGTGGAAGGTACAGCCTTGATTACCAGTAAAGGCACAGGTAGCACCGGCAACTGGGGCGACGGTACCGGAGGACTGGACTGCGCCGCCATCAACGTAAGTGGAGCATATGGCATTGCCACAGTAAACATCAAAGGCGGTACACTGATTGCCGAAGCAAAGTCACTCATCACAGAAGGCACCACTTATACACCGGTCATCAACGTTACCGGCGGTACATTCTCCGACCCAAGCGCGCTGAAGTACATGAAGGCAAATGCAAATGTGAACATAAAGTTGACCGCCGACAAGACCTGCCCGGGATTCAAGACCACAAGCGGACAAACCTTGACGATGGACTTAGGCGGCAAGATTCTTACACTTGCTGACCCGACCGTAGGTTCCACCGGCACCGAAACGAACAGCTGTCAATTACTCGAAGGTTCAAACGTTACTTTCAAGAACGGAACGCTGAAGAGTGACAACAACAAAATCATGATTCAGAACTACTGCAACCTGACATTAGATAATATGACAGTAGAAGACACAAATGCCCAATACGTAGTAAGCAACAATTGTGGCAACATAAGCATCAACAATACCACTATCAACGCAGGAAGCAATGCGAATCAATTTGCATTCGACGTATGCGGCTATGCAAAGTACACTGCTGGAGTCACGGTTACGGTAAGCGGTACGAGCGTCATCAATGGAAAAGTGGAAATTTCCAAGAGTGCAGGAAATACCGAACTTATGAAGCTGAATATCACAAGCGGTACTTTCAACGGTGACTTAAAGGTAGATGCATCCGTGAGAACCGAAAATGCCCAAAGTATCATCTCTGTTTCCGGAGGTACATTCTCCGACCCAAGCGTACTGAAGTACATGGCAACCAACGCAACTGTGGATATAAAACTTCTCTCAAATATCAACATCGCCAAGACGAAGCTTGCCACAGGCTACATATTGAATGCTGCAAACGCAACGGCAAACTTAAACCTGAATGGCCACGACATCATCAATTCCTCAGAAACAGCTGATGCCACTCCTTTCACACAAATCTTTACTGTACAGAACGGAACACTAAACATTTCAGGCAACGGCAATGTGAAGTGCGATGCATCTGCTACAGCGAAAGACGATGGTTATCGCATGGTAATTGAAGCCCGAGGATACGGGACAGTAAATATTCATGGTGGTTCTTACTATAACACCCAGAAACTGAACACCCAGATAGACCTGATTTATGCAAGAGAGAATGGGAAAATCAATATCTATGGAGGAACATTTGAATCCGGCAAATATGGTACACCCAACAACGACACGGATGGCAGATACTGGGTACTGAACTTAAAGAATACAGACAAGAACACTGCCAGCATCCAGGTGTCCGGTGGAACGTTCATCAATTTCAACCCGGCAAATCCGAATATGGACGACAATGAGTCCTATTTGGTAACAGGCTACGAGGTTACCCGTGACGGCAGTGTATATACAGCAGCCCACAAAGTCGGTGATGGGAGGAAAGAATATATTGTTGGCCAAACAAGTCAGGAGAACCGATAAGCCAAATTCTAAGAAAGGAAGCAATATATCCTCGCAAACCAAACGAAGAGATATCGGAATCGCCTTATTACTATCTTTTAGATGCGGCGGACAGCGGATTTTCTTTTATAGATCTGCGTCCTCCGCGTCTAAAGAATGACAACAAGACAGTTGAAAAATCTCTCAAATCTTCCTCATTCACACAAACATTCATTATTTTTCTGAGTAGCCCAAAGTATCATGAATAACAACTAACAATCAAAACATATGAGAATACAGATATTGGATTATCAAGTAGGACCGCACACCTTTCGCATGGTGAAACCTTCCGACTTCAATATATTCAAGGCGCTGCCTTCACTGATTCCGTTCATCACGACAATAGACACGACGCAAAAAGTAATCTTTGAAACAGAGATAGACGATGACGAAACAACGACAAAACGAACCATAGCGAAAACTCCCGATGATATATGTTTCAACTGGGAAGATGCCGATTGCATCATTCGCCCTTTGCCCCACAGCTCACACCTTGTATCCATCACCCCACGGAAAAGCGGGAAAAACTATTGGATGGAGTGCAACGATAACTTCAGGCAATGCTTCATCCACCTACCGGCCTGCAGGACAGAAACACCGGCTCCGGAAAACGAAACGAACTTCGTACTGAACAACTTCTTGATGATGCTCTATGCCTTCAATGCCGCCCGCCACCATACACTGCTGATGCATGCCTCGGTTGTCGCTACTGAAACAGGCAAAGGCTACCTCTTCTTAGGGAAAAGCGGCACGGGCAAAAGTACGCACACCGGGCTCTGGCTGCAACAGTTCTCGGACTGCCATCTACTGAACGATGACAATCCGATAGTACATGTGGACAGCCTCGGCAAGCAAGCCACTGTTTTCGGTTCTCCGTGGAGCGGAAAGACACCTTGCTATCGGAAAGAATCCATGACCGTAGGCGCCTTCGTCCGCTTGGAACAAGCACCGCAGAATGAAATAGAGCAAGAGAGAGCAGCACATGCTTTCGCCACCCTCCTCCCCTCCTGCTCTTGCCTAAAGCAGAACAAGGAAATCTATAACGCCATTGTCGCCACTGTGACGGAACTTGCCACGCTGGCACCCGTCTATCATCTGAAATGCCTACCCGACCGTGAAGCGACGGAACTTTGCAGAAAGACGGTAGAAGGATAAGTTATGAATGATGAACTGAACAGCCGATGAAGAAAAGCATTCCCAACGAGATATTGCTTCCCGAAGTGGCGCGTCTCATCAAAGAGGGACATACAGTAACCATCACCGTGCGGGGCAACAGCATGAATCCTTTCTTAGTGGACCGCCGTGACCGGGTGACACTGGGCGATTTCACCACAGAACAGCTGCAACCGGGCGTCACCGTACTGGCACGCGACCTGACGGAACGCATCGTCTTTCACCGCATCATCCGTCGGAACGGAGACATACTCATCCTGCAAGGCGACGGCAACCTCGCCCAGACCGAAGAAACCGACATCGGACGGGTAATGGGCGTCATGACCGAAGCCATGCGAAAAGACAAACGGTACACCGCCGACGGCAAAGTCTGGAAGCTCTACTCCTACTGGTGGATGAAGCTAAACCCCGCTCGCCGCTGGCTGCTCGCCCTGTTCAGAAGAATATAAAACAAAATAACCATGAAAATCAAACAAGGATTTATCCTGCACCGGATAGGCGATGACTACATCATCATGCAAGACGGCTCGTCGAACGTGGACTTCAGCAAAGTCATCAGCCTGAACCAAACTTCCGCCATGCTTTGGCAAGAGATAGAAAACAAAGAGTTCGATACAGACAGCGTGACAGAAGCCCTGACCAGCCGCTATGATGTAGATAACGAATCGGCCCGTCGCGATGCGCAGAAGTTTATCGACTCCCTTGACCGCGAAGGAATCATAGAATAAGGACGGATATGCAACACGCTTTCTTTTCATTGGTACGCTCCGGCCTGTGGGGCACTCCGGCAGACCGACAACTCTTCCGGTCGGTCTCGCCGGACGACTGGGAAACCGTGTACCGCATGGCAAACTCACAAGCCCTGCTTGCACTGACTTTTGACGGCATAAGCAGTCTGCCGGCCGAACTGCGCCCTCCACGCGTCCTCTATCTGAAATGGGCTGCCCGGACTGCACAGATAGAACAAGCCAACAAACGCCTCAACCAGCTTCTGCCCGAACTCAATACCCTTTACCGGGAAGCCGGGCTGCATCCCGTACTGCTGAAAGGGCAAGGCATCGGCACCAACTACCGCACTCCCTTGCACCGGCAATGCGGAGACATCGACATCTATTTAGGAAAACAAGGGCAACCCATAGCCAACCGCCTCCTGCTGCAACAAGGCGCCATAGTCGAGGGAGAAGCGTCCGACAAGCATGCTAGCTACAGTTTGAAAGGAGTACACATCGAGAACCACCGCATCATCCTCCGGCTGAACAGTCCGCTTGCCAACCGGTACTTTCAGCAGATTATCAGAAAATGGTACCCGCAGGAAACAGACTATGCCCTATTCTCCGAAACCGGGAAAGAGGACTCGAAGGCCGTCAGTATCGCCATACCTCCGGCCACCTTCAATGCACTTTATATCTTCCTGCATGCCTTTGTACATTTCCTGAACAGCGGAATCGGCCTGCGCCAGCTATGCGACTGGACTTGTCTGCTTGCCAATCGCCACAAAGAAATAGATGCCACCACCCTGCTTCGCCAGTTGCAGGACCTCGGACTATTGCATGCCGCACAAGCATTCGGCTACATTGCCGTCACCCGACTGGGATTGCCCGCCAACCGGCTTCCTTTCCCCTTGGAAGGCACCAAGCAGATAGGAGAACAATTATTGGAAGACATCCTGTCTACCGGTAACTTCGGGCAACATGATAACCGCATCAAGCCACGCCCCAAAGGATATTGGGCAGGAAAGTGGTACACCTTCTGCCGCGCCACCCGACGCTGCAACGAACTGCGTCAATTTGCACCGTACGAAGCACTCTGGTATCCCGTGACTCTGATAGGGGGAACGATAGCTATACAAATAAACCGATCAAAAGGAGTAAAAGACAAGAAAGCAAGGACAAAGAAATAAAAGAACCCGGAAAATAAAAGGAATGAAAAAGCAACAGAAGGACAAAAAAGTGAAAAAGGACAGACGTGAAAAACTTAGGTATATTCGAGAGGTATCTGCCGAACAACGCGGACGTATCCTGCTAAGTTGCCTCACCGGCATTCTGGGCGTGGCCTTTGCCCTAGCCTTTATCTATGCAACCAAACGGGTGATAGACACCGCTACCGGAATAACAGACGACAACCTGACGCATATCGCCGTTCTCACCGTTGTCCTGCTGACTGCCCAATTACTGTGCGGAGCTGCTGACACTTGGATAAGTACCCGTATGCAGATAGAGACGGGCAACGCCCTTCGCCACCGCCTCTTCTCGCGCTTACTGCAAAGCCGCTGGAACGAATTGGAGCGTTTCCATACCGGAGACGTAGTGAACCGGGTAGAACAAGACACCACCGCCATCGTCACATTGCTCACCTCTTCTGTCCCGGCATTCATCGTCACGAGTATACAACTGCTGGCAGCCTTTCTATTCTTCTACTTTTTAGACCCTTCACTGCCATGGCTGATTGTTGCCATCCTGCCCGTCTTTCTATCAGGCAGCCGTTTCTATATGCGACGAATGAAACGCTATACACATGATATTCGGAACAGTGACGGTCGCATCCAGTCCGTCATACAAGAGAGCCTGCAACATCGCATAGTGATTAAAACATTGGAACAAGGCGAACGGCATCTGGACAAACTCGATGACTTGCAAGACATGCTCCACAGCCAAGTCATGGGACGTACCCGTTTCTCGCTTTCTGCCCACATGTTAGTGGCCCTTGCCTTTTCCGGCGGATACCTCACGGCTTTTCTTTGGGGAGCCGTTCACCTCAGCGCAGGCTGTATCACCTTCGGAACGATGACCGCCTTTTTGCAATTGGTAGGAAAAGTCCAGCGTCCCGTGTTCGACCTCTCACGCCTGATACCTTCCGTAGTCAATGCCCTTACCGCCATAGACCGGCTATTGGAATTGGAAAGACTGCCGGCAGAAGCGGATGGTGACAGCATATTCCTCGCCTCTACCCCGGAACTGGAACTGAAAGACGTGACTTTTCGCTACACTCCCGATGACCGTCCGGTATTCAGCCGCTTCTCCTGCCGTTTCCCCGCCGGTAGCTGCATAGCTATAGTCGGAGAAACAGGAAAAGGAAAGACAACGCTCATCCGGCTATTGTTGGCACTGGCAACGCCACAAGAGGGACAGATACTCTTGATACCCGCCAAACATCCACTTGAAACCAATCATACCGTCTCTCCGCAAACCCGCAAGAACTTCGTATATGTCCCGCAAGGCAATACCCTTTTCAGCGGAACTATCCGTGACAACCTGCTGATGGGAAACCCACAAGCTTCTCAAGAAGCCATATATCAAGCCCTGCAAACCGCCACCGCCGACTTCGTCTTCCACCTTCCCGACGGCGTAGACTCCCCACTCAGCGAACGAGGTGGTGGACTCAGTGAAGGACAAGCCCAACGCATCGCCATTGCCCGCGCTCTGCTACGCCCCGGAAACATTCTTCTTTTAGATGAAGCCACTTCTGCCCTCGACCCCGACACGGAACGGCTGTTAATAAAAAACCTGCGCAGAGACTGCGCAGGCAAAACATGTATCTTCGTCACCCACCATCCGGCAGTAGCGGAGGCATGCGAATCTATTGTCCGATTATAATCAGAGAATAAGCCCCAACGGGTATCTGCCTTTGGTTAACAAACTCAGAACAGCTTCGCAGGATACTCGCCCGCATCCACCAAAGCCTGAATCTTGTCGACTACACTCTGACGGTCTTCGGGATAAGTCACACCGAACCACTTGCTGGTTGTATCAAGCACTTCGCAGGTAGCAGTGCCATCGTTAATCAACTTATCTACCATCAGCGGGATGAAGAATTCGCTTTTCAGGTTCTCCATATTCTTCGGGTCGCTCAAGAAACTCTTGAAAAACTCTGCACTGTAAGCAAAATAATCGGGAGTGAAACCCCAGAAGTTCATGCTGACCGGAGTCGTCTCGGGAGTGGCAGTCCATTCACCGTTATCGTCGATGTACTTCACCTCGCCATCCATACGCTGAATCTTGGTGCGTTCCACTACGGAAGTCAGCAGGTTGTTCGCATCCGTTCCACACAATCCACGGGATACGGTACCGCTCTCGCTCAACGTATTGCCGATGCGGAAGCCTACCATGGAATATACGTTTTTGGAGCCTTCGGGAAGGGCTGCAAGGAATTTGCCCATTACCTGGAAGGAGTCACGACCGTAGAAATCGTCGCAATTGATAACAGCAAACGGTTCCTTTATTACATCGGCACCCATCATTACAGCATGGTTGGTTCCCCAAGGTTTGGTACGGCCTTCGGGGCAGGTGAAGCCTTCAGGAAGGTCATCTATGGACTGGAATACCAGTTCGCAGGGAATATGGCCTTCGTATTTGGAAATAATCTTGTCGCGGAAGTCCTGTTCAAAATCTTTACGGATTACGAAAACGAGCTTGCCAAAACCGGCATTGATGGCATCGTAAATAGAATAATCCATGATAGTTTCGCCATTCGGTCCCAATCCGTCCAATTGTTTCAAGCCACCATAACGGCTGCCCATACCGGCTGCCAATAAGAATAAAGTTGGTTTCATATTAGTTATTATTTAAAAAGGTTAGTGTATCATAGTTGATAACGGTTGCAAATGTACAAAAATTTATGTCTGACAAAAGGGAGTTTTAGTTCATTCTTTACCACTATCCGTTCAAAAACGTACATTTAGAACGGATAACCGATGGCAAAATGCAGTGCCATACTATCCTTGAACTTAGGAATATTGTAATATCCCGACTTTCCGGTATCATACGGGTCGTGAAGCCCGATACCCAAATCCAGACGGAAAACAAGGAAGTCCAGGTCATAGCGTAAGCCGAATCCCGTACCCAAAGCAATCTGTTTCGGGAAATTCTTCAAGGTGAACTCACCGTTCGGGCGATTTTCGTCCTTACGCATCAGCCATACATTGCCGGCATCCAGAAACACCGCTCCATGCAAGTCGGCAATCATACGGAAGCGATACTCGATATTGGCTTCTATGCGAATATCACCCACGTGGTTGATATAGGTATATTTCCTATCCGTCTCGGGAGGATAGCCGCCCGGACCTATACTGCGTGCAGAAAAGGCGCGCACACTGTTGGCACCGCCGATATAGAACTGTTCCGTATAAGGTGCAGTCGTAGCGTTGCCATACGACCATATCACCCCTCCGGCAATACGCGAGGCTATCATCTGATTCTTGTCTATCCGGTAATGGTACCTGAATTCCGAGTTCAGCTTCAGGAACTGTGCAAAAGGTACCCCGAAAAGCTTCTTTCCTTCCTCACTGAACGGCTTGCCGAAAATACGGTAGACGGCAGAAGTCAGGTTACCGGCCGACGCAACGGTGGTCTGCCACCAGATGGGGTTACGCTTGCCGCGCACGGAAGCGTTGTCATAAGTATAGGTGTACTCCATGGCAGGAATGAACTGGTCGCGCAAACTAACGTAGAGTGCCGGATTCTCGGCACGCAACGTATCGAAAGCGGCAGTAGGATTGCGCAGTACATTGAATGTCAACCGGAAAGGAGTTATACTGTGCCTGGAAGTCGATTTGGGCTGGAAGTCATAAGTGACATTACCGCCAAAAGCCAACAGCTTATAATACTTGGCACGGTTCATCTGGTCGGCATATAAACGGAAAGTCGTTGTAGCCGGGAAGTCATACTCACGGTCGCCCATCCTAGGAAACACCACGCGCGGAAAGATAAGCGAAGTGGAGATACCCAGTTCATAACTGTTCATCAAGGAAGAACTTGCCTTGCCCGTCTGCCATTCGTACGAACCGTTCAACTTCACATTCCAGCTTTCACCGCCACCGAAGACATTGTTCTTCGTCACCGTAAAAGCGGCACCCGGTCCCGTCTGGTTATTGCTCTTCATGGTGACATTAAAATCCAACTCCGCATCGTAGGGTTTATCGAGCGCGGCAATGACCCTCACATCCAATGTATCAGACACAAACGCCGTATCACGCGGTATATACTGCATCTCCGCATAACGGAAAATACCGACGCTTGCCAGACGCTCCTGAATACGGGTCTGACGGTACAAACTATACAAACTCTGCATAGAACGCTGGCGGGCAATACCTGCGCTGTCCTGTATCTGACGTTTCCGCCGATAACCTTGATAGTTCAACCAACGGTAAAGCATGTTGGGACGTACCGGAGGTTTGTTGTAGTAATGTATGGTCAAGCCTTTGTAATCCATGCTGTCATTGGGTTCCTGCCCCTGCTTTCCAAGAAGATAGACGGATTTACGCCCCACACGGAACTGCTTCTCGGCTACCTTTGGCATACCGGGAACGGGAATCAAGCGCATCTGGACATGCCCATTGGGAACTATCATGGTATCGGCCTGATAGGTCAGGTAGTCGGGACGGAAATAATAACAGCCCACATTACGCAGCAGGGTACTGATACGGGTACGCTCCCCATCCAAATCAGCCACATTGAATTGTTCTCCCGAACTGATAAGGGAACGTCGGCGTCCCAGCTCCATAATGCGAGTGGTACGCTCGCTGAAACCACGATAATATACCGTATCTATAAAGTAGGGGTTACGCATGTTCACCGTATATTGCAACTTTGCCTTCAGCGAGTCCTTCGGGTCGATAAATGTCTTGTAGCTGACGCTTCCGTTGAAATAGCCATAATCGCGCAGCAAGTTAACCGCCGCCTTCTGGCGTATATCGGGATTCACCGTAGACATAAGCACCGGAGTGGCGGCAAATTTATTGAATATCCACTTTCCGAATCCCTTCTCATACTTCTGGAAACCATTGTAAATCCACAGTCCGAAAGGAAAGGGATAGCGGATAGTAGAGCTTCCCAGCAACGAATTGTTCGGTGCCGTAGCAAGGGCGGCTTCCACCTCTTCCATAGCAATCTCACCAACAGACGTTTCACTGCGGTTCAATACAATCATCGGCTTTTGGCCGGTATAGAGTATCTCCCCCTCGGGCAAGTGCTTCGTGGTGGAGCAACCTGCCAGAAATATCAATCCTGCAATATATAATATCAGTCGTTTCATATCACATTCCTACTTTTTCATATCGCTATTTTCAGCCTCCGGTTTTATCTTTTTCTTCCTGAAGATGAAGAGTTCACTCAATCGGTCCATCTTCCGGCGCAGCACAAGGCCGACACCCGTTTCGGTTATCTCACCGTCGAGTATGCTTTCGTAGTTTTTATTATGGAATACACGGACATATCGAGTACCCGACGCATCAAGACGGTATTCCAGCGATATATTGTCAATGAATGATTCCGCATCGTTCGTGGCATTGGCCCCGGTGGACACTTTTCCACCGATGACTATCTGTACGCGGTCGTTGAAGAAACGCTGGGAATAACGAAAACTGAAGTCTTTCTGCGTGTCACCCGTTTCAGCAGAGGTACGGTCTTCCACACCTACACTGATATTGGCGCCTTTTATACCTCCCGCCAAGGAGTTTATCTGGCTCTGAAGCACTGAGTTCAAGGCAGCTCCCATTGACAAACCTCCTCCTTTGGCACCACTGTTCAAGTAAATACCCGTGGCAAGCATGGCAATGGCCTGCTTGCTACGCTCTTCTGCACCCATTGCCTGCAGCTCATTCTCTACTGCGGCATCTTCGGGCGCCGAAATATCGAATATCAAATCGGGAGCGTCAAGCCTGTTCTTGATGGAAATGGAAACATCGAAGTTCACCATGCGCGAACCGTCCCCGTCACCATCGGCCACAGAAGCACGCATACGTTCCGTAGCCTTTAGGCTCAGCGTAGGATTCATAATATTCCCCCGCCAATCCACATAACTGCCGGGATTGAACTGGAACTCCTTCAACGGGATGATAGGCAGCGAATATTTCATGACGCCACCCGAAAGGGTATAGCGTCCGGTAAGGCTCATATCCCCTTGGGGAGTATACTGCATATTCAAATCACCGCCACCTTCCAGTTCGATGTATTTGCTGCGGTCGGGACTCAAGTCAGCACGAAGACGGACAGCATCGTCAATATGGACGGACATATACATTTCCAATCCTCCCAAAGACATGGTAGGAACCTCATCCGCTTTTACCGACGTCGTATCGGTGAACGAGGTAAAGGTAACCAGCCCGCTGAGACGGTCTTCCACCGTTAAAGGGGAATCGGTCAACACGTAGGTTACGTTGGTATTGCCCAGCAAATTCATGTTTCCACGCATCGTGAGCCCGTCAAGCGGCCCCTTCACCGTGGCATGCAAGTCGACGAACACCTTTCCATACACCAGACTTTCGCGAGTACGCGGTGCATCCAGCAACGTATAGTTCTCTGCCAGCAGATTGAGGTTGGCAGTAGGACGCTCCATATTCCGGAAATCAACCTTACCGTCAATCGTAAACGGATTCTTGCTGGTGGTATAAATGGCAAACTTATCAAATATCAACTGATTGTCCTTTATCTGTACCGGACGGTTGTCGAACCAGTAACGTGCTCCCGCCTGGCGTGCATAGACAGACACACTGTCCAAAACAATATCACCATGCATCTGAGGCTTGTCCAGCGAACCATAAATATAAAGCCCTCCATCAATATCTCCGGTAAAGGCCACCGTTTGGTCAGGGATGAATGCATTGGCCATCTTCAATGGAAAATGCTCGAAACGGGTGGACACTTCCAGGGTATCCTTTCCGTTCTTCTGCGTCAAGATACCGTCGGCGGTCATCACTTCTTCATTATCATATGTAAAATAGGTATTCAGATAGTGCGTATTCTTGTCGCCCGGCAACCAGGTAGCCCCCAGGCCGATGTCTCCAACCGGTTGGCGTTCGTAGGTCAGTTTCTCTACATTGGCTTCGGCGGACACCTGCAGGGAAGTGGCAGTCTGTATATAATTTGCTTCGGCGGAGAACAATCCCGTAAGCCGGGGCATATAAGGAAGTACCTCCGTAAGTTCATCCAGGCGCAATCGGCTCAGTTCTACGTTTATATTCTGCAAGGAAAGGGTATCATTCTTGTCGGATTGCATACGGAAACACAGACCATCGTCGCTGTCCATATCAATATTGGCATAGACGCGCATATTCTTATGCAGATAAATCCAGTTACTATTGTCCGCAAAGTGGAATTTACGGAAAGCGATAATCGGCTCGGCAGGAATAAGGTTCAGCAGCACACCATTACCGCGACCGTGTCCTTCGGTCAACGGACGGGCATTAATACCGAATAGAACACCGGTCTGCCCTTTTCCATTCACATAATCCACAGTCAGTTCCGCATCTTCATTACGGACTTCACCCGTCAGTGTGCTACGGAACACAAACTGCGGGTTCTTGGGACCGTTTATGACACCACCTTGCAACTTCATGCGGGCAGTATCCTGCTTCACTGTAAAAAATATCGTATCGAGCTGCAAGGAGTCCATGCGCAATCCGTGAACAGCTGTACGTCCATTGATGCCGACTTGCGGAGTAAATCCGAAGCTCAGTTTGAAATCATTATAGGAAATACCCTTTGCAGCCAGGAAATAGCTGACGGGATTCTGGTTACCGGCTTCCAGATGCATGCCCGCTGAAGGAAGGACTTGGCGCAAAGCGGCATGGTCCAAACGCCGTTCATCAATCTGCTTTGTCAGGATAGAGACAAATTTATCCGACTGTTCCATCAACCTCTTCAACGTGCTGTGAGCGCGGAAACGCAGATTCAAGTCACCGGCATCAAGCCTCAACTTGAGAGAATCATGACGTGCCTCCGCTCCCATTGTAAAGGCAAACGGGTGTTTCAACGGTCGGGGCACCAAACCCAGCTTATGCAGATTCACCTCTTCCACATTTAAATCCAAAGCGCCATCCAGATAGCTGCGGTCAAGACGCATATCCGCATTTCCCTGCATCTTGAGAAGGACATTATCGCTGGCAAGACGGACGGTAGCAACGGATGACTTGAGTCCGGCATGCACATCTACACCGGAAATGTCCCAATGGCCATACTGTAGTTTTTCCAAGGAGGCATTCAAAGCGGCCACAGTTTTTCGTGATGCCACATCCACCCCTTGCCCCTTAGCGGACATCTTTGCCGTAAGAGTATAGATAGAGTCCTTGGGCAGGAAGTGATGCACCTGCAAGTTGTTGATGGCAAGGTCGGCATGGTAGGCTTCCGTAGCAAGATTATAGGCGGCGTCCAAATTCAAGGCGCCTTCCTTCTCCTTCAGTTTCAGGGCGGCAGTGCACTGCGCCCCCTCCATACCGAGACGTGCCGCAAGGTGCATACTGTCCGGCACAATGATGGAGCCATCGGGAGCAATGTCAGCTAGTCCGGTCAGGAAGTTCAAGTTCTGCGTATGCATTTCGAAGTCCATGCTTCCATTGCGTTTCACACTGTCGGTCAAGCTCCAGAATTCTCCTCCCCCACTCAACGAAAAGGCTCCGGGCAGCTCAGCCGTAAAACGGGAAATCTGCATCTGCTTCAGGTTTCCTTCCGTACCGGCATGAATCACCAACGGACGGAATGGATAGGCTTCCTTGAAAGCTTCCGGCAAGCCACCGGCAAAAAGCAGTACATCCTGTTTGCCGATACGGGCATTGAAACGGGCTGTCAGACGGCCGGTGGTAGGTATATTTATCAGTTCCCAGTAAGTCTGTGCCGTAAGGTTCATCTCACTATGAGGTGTCAGCAACTTCAAAGAAGGGATACGGATAACGGTAGAATCGGCAAACAACCGTCCGGTCAGGGAGGTGACGCTCAAACCGGAACGCTCATACATGGAAAATTCCCGGATAACGGCATTCATATCTCTGCCGTAGTACATCACAGAATCAATGCCCAGGCGAATGTCGCGAAGAGCAATGTGCGAGGGGTCGAAGCCTATCGCACTCCCCGGGCCACCGGTATCATAATTGACAGAAGTTCCAGTCAGCAGGAATTTTCTCCAGCCATAGAACTGGTGTTTCAGGTCGGCAGCAGCGTCCGCAATCTCAGCATCTCCTATATGGGCTTTCAGCCCCATGGAGTCCAATGGCATCTGTAAATCGACCGAGACGTTCTTCAACTTCAGAGTATGGAGTGTGACTTTCCAGTTTAACGCAGTGTCAGTAGTGTCCTTGGGAGTCTCAGTGGTATCTGCAAGCATCACCTGCACATGGGTATCGCTCAATTCTATATTATTGAGGATGGCATCTTCTTTTGTAAGGTCTATGCCATGGCTTTCGAAAAAGAAATGCCCCAGTACTCCTTTGATGCACATACCTTCCATTAAATTGGAGGAGTTGACAGCAACTTGTTTCAAGGTAATGTCATCCACCTCCACTTTCCCTTTGAGTAAAGGCCATGCCTGTACCCGTACGTTCAAACTTCCAAGATTCAGCAAGGTATCGGGATGCTGCACATCAACAGCACTGTCGGCAGGCTGTACCACCAATACACCGCGGACCAACAAATTCAAAGGAAAGCGAAGGTCAATCCGCTCCACGGATATGTCCATACCCGTAGCACCTGATGCAATTGCCGTAGCCTGCTTCCGTATCAAATTCTGTACGGGAGGCACATAAAGCAATATCATCAATATTATAAACAGTATAATAGGAGTAAGCAACACCCACAGTGCTGTTCTCAACCATTTTCTTCTCATCGGAACGTCAATCTTTCATCGTATTTAAAAGTCCTACAAAGTAAACAATTTCTTTCGACATTTGGTTCCCGACAGAGAAAAATCACGTATTCTTCTCTGTTCCCCCATTACGGAAAAGCTGTTGCCTGAGTAATGACATCCTCTATCAAAACGAGGGCGGCAAGGGCGTGTTCTTTCAACTCTCCGGTAAAAGGCACTCCATGAGAAGTTTCCAACAGTTTCAGCAATGCAACCAGTTCCGCTGCTCCAATTAAAGTAAAGAGGGGAATCATTTTGTGGGAGACAGCAGCCATCTCGTCCACATCCTCATTCTCCACAGCCTTCTGCAAACGCTCCGCATTGAGGCGGGTTTCAGCCACAAAACTTTCCAGAATGGACTTTGCCGCCTCGGGGTCATCGACCGAAAAAGCAGTGAGCGAAGAGAATTTATACCCCGGGCAAGCCGAAGTTTCCGAAACTTCCATAACCTCCATCCCTTTGTCCTCCATATTCAATTCATGTAGCAATTCACTGACGGTAAACGGCTTATGCAGGCATCCGGCAAATCCATGCACCGTAAATTCCTCACGCTGCATGTCACTGCGGGCAGTGACAGCAATCACCGGAACAGACTGTGCCTGCGGTATGTTCGAAGCACGAAGCAGTTTCAGTAAATCAAAACCATTAATAGCAGGCATCTGCACATCAGTAAGCAGAACATCAAAGGTTGCAGTGCGCAAGGCATCCAGCAGTTCATCCAGTTGTAAACAAGAGACAGAATTTATACCACTCTGCTGAAGCATGGCGGCAGTAAGGGTAAGCTGAATACGGTCATCATCGATAAGGAGGACATTCTTCAGTGAAGAATGAGGAACGGGGAATGAAGAATTGCCATTCGGCGTGGCAGCACATCCCGATTCTTCATCCTTCATTCTCCGTCCTTCACTCCTTACGGGATAGATAGGAATATATATGATGAAAGTGCTTCCCTTGCCTGGCACACTGTCTACATCAATCGTGCCTTCAAGCAACTGTACCAGCATACGGACAATGGAAAGTCCGAGTCCAAACCCCTCTTTACCCTGAGCACCCGGTAAGCGGGTAAACTCCTGGAAGATACGTTCCCGGTCGGCAGGTTCCATACCTTTACCGGTATCAGCAATGGCAACTACCAGTCGACGGTCCTCGTAACGGGCAGTCATGGTAACACTGCCTTGGTCCGTAAACTTCACGGCATTGGACAGCAAATTGTTGATAATCTGGCGCAGACGCAAGGGGTCGCAAATATAGGTACCGCCCAGCTCCGGGGCAATGTCGCAATGAAGCGCCAGTCCTTTGGCAGCCGTAAGTGGTTCAAAACTGACGTGTATCTCTTCAAGCAGGCGGGAAGGATGAAAGGTGACCCGGTTGATTTCGGCCTTGTTCAAATCAAGACGATGGAAGTCGAGCAAATCAACGACCAGCTTCAGCAGATGTTCCGATGAGGTTTTCATATTGTCCAGATAGAACCGCTGACGCTCATCCACCGTCAGACGGGAAAGCAAGTCGGCATAGCCCATAATAGAACCGAGCGGGGCTTTGAAATCATGGGTAATGGCAAGCATCAGTTTTTCACGGACAGCGAGTAAATCCTCGGCACGACGACGGGCCTCTTCCAACTCACGACGGTAACGGTTGCTTCGGGTTATGTCGCGGCCGATGATAATAAGAAAAAAAGCGGAAAGCAACACCGCACCTACGGCAATGCCACTGATAATCTTGGCCGAACGGCGTCGGACCGCTTGTTGATACTCGGTTTCCGTCCGTGCACGCAGCAGAGTTTCCGTCTCGTAATCTTTCAGCAAGCTGTCAATACGAGCGGTCAGCATATGGTCCAAGCGTTGCAGATATCGTTTACGTCGCTGTATAACAGTGTTTACAGCTTTTTTCTGCTGGGCCACGGCACGCAGTTTCTCATGCAAAGAATCGGCCGGATTATAGGGTTCAATCACCGTATCCGTTGCAAATTCAAGGGAGGTCTTTACCTGGATAGCCGTATCTTTCTTTGGGGGGACAAACACTTCACCCAAACGACGGAAGAACCCCTTCTTCCGAGGACGTGTCACGACGGTATCCCGATGTGTAATGATACGGTGCTGCACACGCTGTTGGGTCACTACCGAGTCCTGCTGGGCAATTATCTGCTCAATGTCACTGGTGGATACCATGCTGTCATTCGCCTCACTCAGCGTGCGCAGCATTTTTATCGTATTGGTATCCTTCTCGCGTATCAAAGCAAGCACGCTGTCTGTCCATTGTACATCGCGGTCATCAGTAAGAATAAGGTTCTCCATTTCCCGGTGTACGAAAAACAAGAAAAAAAAAAATCCCGCCAGCAACAAAGTGTAGCCTACGGCAATCTTTACTTTGGAGACATTATTCATACTATCAAATCCTTTCCCTGGTCTGTTTACGGAACCTCAACCACAGCATCACTCCCGCACTGGTCAGTCCGAACGGGAAAGCCATCCAGACTCCCGTCAGCCCCCAACCGAAAACGAAACCGCAAAGGTACCCTACGGGCAAAGATATAATAAAATAGGATATAAATGCAATAATCATCATCGGTTTCACATCCGAGATGCCGCGCAGGGCATTGGCAAAGTTAATCTGCAACCCATCGCCGAACTGGTAAATCAAGAACGGGAAGAAGAGAGCGGCAACCATGCCGGACACTTCCGCATTGTCCGTAAACCATCCCCCTACCTGACCGCGAAGCGCAAAGACGATACCCAGCAACACCACCTCCATACACAGGATGATGTGAAGGCCGGCATACGCCGAGCGGCGCACATTCTGCCCGTCTCCCTGCCCCTTGAAGTTGCTGACACGCACGGCAACCGCAGCGCCCATGCCATAATACATCATGAAGGTGAACTGAGAGATAGTAAGCATTATCTGATGCGATGCTAGGGCAAGTGTCCCCAGCCAGCCCACCATGACGACGCTCAGACTGAAGGAAGCGGTCTCCATACCCATCTGCATACCCACGGGCCAGCCCAGTGCATTGAGCTTCCTGAACATCGGCATCGACCACCCCAGCCGCATGAAGCCGAGCCTGTAACGGATAAACCGGCGGCCGCGAAGCACAATCGCCGCAAAGACCACCACCATCACAATGCGGGAGAACAAAGTGCTGATACCCGCACCAAGCAGTCCCATCTCCGGAAAGCCCAGCTTTCCATTGATAAGTATATAGTTTCCTACGATGTTAAGCGCATTCCCTCCGAGCAGAATCCACATGGCCGTCTTGGTATCGGTGATGCCGTCCGTAAACTGTTTGAAACCGTTGAACAGCATGACAAAGACCAGTGAAGCAAGCAACACCAGATAGTAAGGCTTGATTAGAGGCAACAATTCTCCGGGCTGTCCCAGCCGCTCCACATTGAAATAGAGAACAGCCATGACAAGAGTCAGCAACAAAGCCACCAGCACATTGGCAACCAGGCTACACCGCAACGCCTGCCCTGCCTCGGCAAAGCGGCGGTTACCGTAGAAGCCCCCTACAACCGGTGTCAGCCCGTAGCTGAAGCCCGTACTGAAAATAATGCAAAGAGTAAACAGATTGTTTACGAAAGAAGCGGCACCCAGTTCCTCCGTGCTGTGATGCCCAATCATCAGCGTATCGGCAAAACCAAGCACAATGACTCCCAACTGCCCCACCACAATGGGTAGCCCCAGGAGAAGCAATGCTTTATAGTGCTGCTTATACGTATCAAATAATTTTTTCATACTAAAGGTTTTCTTTTTGGTAATAAAGCACAATCCCGTTTTCATCGCGGAAGGTCTGTTGGGCGACCCTATGAAGCTGTTCTGCTGTCACAGAGCGGTAATTGTCCACTTCACGGTCTATGTCTTCCGCCTGCCCGGTCAGTTCAAACCAGGCAAGATTCGTGGCAACATTCAGATAATTGATGTTGCCGAATATCTGTGTAGACTCAAACTTGTTCTTTACTTTCTCCAATTCTTGTTCTCCAACAAACCCGGATTTCAACTCTTCCAACTCTTTCCGGACAGCAGCCTCGGCTTGTTCCAAAGATACGCCTGCAGATGGTTTTCCACTGATATGCAGCAGGCCGGCATCCCGTGTACCGGAGATATAGGCATCGAGACTGGAAAAGAACTTCTGCTCCTGCACCAGCCTGCGGGTCAAGCGACTGGAACGTCCATTGCTCAGAATATCCGACAGAATATCGAAGGCATAATAATCGGCATCCTCACGGCTGCACATGTGATAAGCCATGAACAAAGCATCCAGAGGAACATTCCGTTCCACCGTCTGCCGGCGTTCTGCCGTCTGTACAACTTCTTGCGGTAATTGCCTTACGGGCACATTCCTACGGGGAATGGGAGCAAACCATTTTTCTGTCAGCCTAACCGTTTCTTCCCACGAAATATTTCCGGTAACGGCCAGCACTGCATTATTAGGTGCATAAAAACGAAAAAAGAATTCCTTTACCTCGTCCAGCGTGGCATTGGCAATGTGAGAGAGGTCTTTCCCGATAGTAGGCCAGCGATAAGGATGCGTTTGATAAGCCAAAGGACGAAGCAGATGTCCCACATCACCATACGGCTGGTTCAAGCAACGTTGTTTAAATTCCTCCATCACTACCGCACGCTGCACTTCAAGACTTTGCTCACTGAATGCCAGTTCCAGCATGCGGTCGGACTCCAGCCAGAAGCCGATTTCCACATTCGATTTTGGAACCGTCAGGTAGTAATTGGTTATATCATTATTGGTCCATGCATTATTCTCCCCGCCTGCTAATTGCAAAGGAGCGTCATAATCAGGAATATGCACCGAACCTCCGAACATCAGATGCTCGAACAGATGGGCAAAGCCCGTATGCTCGGGATGTTCGTCACGGGCACCCACGTCATAAACAATATTCAAGGCAACCATCTGCGTGCTGGTGTCCTCATTGTGCACCAACCGCAGACCGTTGTCAAATATCTTTTTGTTTATCTTCATAAAATGGAATGACAGAATCTATCATCAATCTATCACTGTCACTTTTTTAATAACCACATCCTCTTCGGGCCGGTCGTTACGGTCAGTCTTGACCTTCTGTATTTTATCAACAATATCCATACCTTCCAGCACTTCACCGAACACGGTATATGCACCGTCCAAATGTGGAGTACCGCCCACGGTAGTATAAGCCTTCACCTGCTCGGGGGTAAACTTGAACTCCGGTTCCTTGGCAACCTGAGCCTCTGCCTGCGCAATCAAGGAATCTTGCAAATCCATCAGACCGTCCTGGTCATTATTCTTGCGCATCTTGTAGATTTCCTTCATGTGTTTCTGCGCCAACGCGTTGAAAGCATTGTTCAAGCGCATCTGATTCATCTGCTGTTCCATCCCCAGCAAGGTAGAGTCATTATACACTTTTCCGGTCACAATGTAGAACTGGCAGCCGGATGATGCCTTGTCAGGGTTCACCTCATCACCCTGGCGTGCAGCCGACAAAGCACCTTTTTTGTGAAAATACTTCGGATAAACAAATTCGGCAGGAACGGTATAACCCACGTCGCCTGCCCCCAGCATCTTGCCTTTCGGAGCCTTCTTCGATTCCGGGTCACCTGCTTGTATCATAAAGTCCTTGATGACACGGTGGAACAGCGTACCTTCATACGTGCCGTCTTCCACCAGCTTGATAAAGTTATCACGATGTTTCGGGGTTTCATTATACAGTTTCACGGTGATGTCACCCGCACTTGTTTCAATCTTCAGCTTCGTTTCTTTTTCCATATCTTCCTCTTTCTTTTGTCCCGGCTTGCAAGCAGTCAGACAGCAAACCAGTATAGTTAATAATACAATAAGATTTCTTTTCATTTTGTTTTTTATTTAATTTAAGTTTGCAAATATACCACTTTCGCCTAAATCATCTTACCTTTGTGACTTAAAAGAATCAAAACCTGACATGATGAGCTCCATATTGATCGTTGAAGATGATATTGATACCAACGAAGCAGTTTGCGAATATCTGCAAGACGCTGGACACACTACAATTCCGGCTTTTGACGGTGACGAAGCAATCACCCTTTTCTCTGAAAACAAAATTGATCTTGTTGTGCTGGACATTATGCTGCCCACCATTACGGGGCTGGCCGTCCTAAATTCCATCCGTAAAACAAGCCAAGTCCCGGTACTCATGCTCACAGCCATGGAGGATGAAGGCACTCAAATCGCCAGCTTTGACGGGCAGGCCGATGACTACATGACAAAGCCGTTTTCTATGGTCATCCTGGGGAAACGTGTCGCGGCTCTGCTGCGCCGGAGCAATCCGGCTGAAAAGATAGATATTTGGACGTGCGGCGATCTGACCGTCAATTTCTCCGGCTACTCCGCCTGTGATGCCAGCGGGGAACTGGAAGTTACCGCAAAGGAGCTTGACCTGCTTAAATTGTTGGTTGAGCATCAAGGACTGGTGCTGTCCCGCACACAAATCCTGGACGGGGTGTGGGGTGATAACTCCTATGTGCTTGACCGGCTTGTTGATACCTACATCAAGAATTTGCGGAAGAAGCTGCATCTTGACTGTATTAAGACGGTCAAGGGGATTGGATATAAACTTGAGGTCAGCCCATGAAAAAACTAAAGATTTTCCCGAAAACATTCCTTTACACTTTGAGCCTGATGCTGATTATTGTCCTGCTCTCCCATACGCTGATTTACTTCCTGATGCCGTGGGCCTATAACTACCAGCAGAAAAAAGCATTGGAGGCGGACACTACGCTATTTGTTCAGCAGATCACTATAGCTCCACCAGACGAACGACTAAATTGTGTGATGGATTTTGCCACAAAATGGGCTGCAAATATATCCGTTGAATATGATGGCTTTTCTTACCATGTGGACTTGCTGAAAGCAGAAACCGACGCCACTTCTTCTCCTGACGGTAAAGTGGAAGTGACGGTTATTGCGACCACCACAGAGGACGGCTTGAAAATCGCCTTGGCAGAGAACCCTTTGGGCGGTGCGGATTTTTTCAAAGTAGAACAGGGCTTTGCAGACGGGGCCGGAAGTATTACCGCTGTTGTTTCCCGTCAGCACATTGAGGATGCTGTCAGCGCCGTGCTGATGATATTGCCGTTTACCGCCATTCTCTGTATGGTGATCTCTGTTTTGTTTGCCCTGGCCTATTCCCGGATGTTCACCCGGCCCATTCAGCGTATCAGCGCCGCAACAGAAAAAATGCGAGAATTGGAGCCTGACGCCCATTGTCCCAATGACACGCAGGACGAGTTGGGGATGTTGGCTGACAATGTGAACAGCTTGTATCAAACGCTGCTATCCACGATTCAGACCTTGGAACAGGAAATTGAAAAGGTAGAAGCCGCTGATATTCAAAAGTCGAATTTTCTGCGGGCAGCATCCCACGAACTGAAAACACCCGTCACTGCCGTCGGTGCCATGCTGGAAAATATGATCCTCGGTGTAGGGAAATATAAAGATAGGGACACCTACCTCGCCAAATGCAAAGCGTTGACAGACCGGCTTGCCCAAATGATAAAGGAAATCCTTGACGCATCAAGGGCGGAGTTTGCCGGGGAACAGGAGCAGACCGACTTTCGGATTTCAGACGTTCTTGGAACTGTCATGGCGCCATATCAGATTATCGCAAAGGCCAAAGGCATTGCGTTCTCTATTGATGAAAACGAAGCATATACCGTACATCTCCCGCAGGGCATGATTGAAAAGGCCATTTCAAATATTTTGGCAAATGCAGTCTCCTATACCAAGCCGGGCGGAGTGATTCATATTTCCTGCAAGGGACGGCAGCTTGTCATAGAGAATGAGTGTACCCCCATTCCCCCGGAACACCTTGCCCATATTTTCGAGCCGTTCTACCGGCCCGACTATGGCCGTGACCGGGCAGCGGGCGGAAACGGGTTAGGACTGTACCTCGTTTCCACGATTTTGAAATCGCTTGATATTTCCTACACATTTGCACCGTCCGAAAATATAGATGGAATGTCCTTTCAGATTTTCTTCTGATCCGCAAATTCCATATTAGATCCACATACCACCCATAATAGCTCCACATTAGAGTGCTAAGATACCTCCATCACATTGATAGGAGGTATCTTTTTTTGAATGTTCTGAAACGGGCCTTTCTCTATGACACGCGAAAAAAGGGAAAAAGCCTGACCCTGTTCCTGCTCTTTACGCTGATTACAATTTTCGTTACGATCAGTTTTTCCGTATTGAGCGCAACCCAGGCCGCAGCCACGAATCTGCGGGAAACGGTAGGTGCATCCTTTACGCTGCGTGGAAAGCCGATGGAGTTCAGCGCGGACGAAACGGATTTCGCCATGCAGTTTGCCCCTATTTCCCAGCAAGACATTGACCTGATTGCGGGCAGCACCGAGATCAAAGCCTGCAATGCCCAGCAATCGGCCACCGCAACGGCCAGCGGATTCATTTTCCCCTCTGGTATGCCGTCTGGCACGATCTCTGCCAATACATCATCTGTATGGAACCGAAACTTCACCAGCGGCATTGTGACGCTGGCTGAAGGACAGCATATCCTGGCCGATGAACCGACCGGGAATCTGGACGAGGACACCGCCGCAGAGATCACGGCCATTCTGAAAGACAGCGCCCATAAATCCGGCAAATGCGTGGTGATCGTGACGCACTCTAATGAACTGGCTAAAGAGGCTGATGTGGTTTTCCAACTGCGAAAGGGCGAATTACAAATCTTGTCAGCCAGTAACATTGAGGAAACCGTCAACCAGAAAGGATGGGCCTCCAAGAAAAATAAGCGCTAAATCTTCTTGTGGCAAGTGTGGCGATCACAAAAGCCGGACGTTGAACGCAGAGCGTGATTGCCGCCGGAAAGGGTAATTGAGTGTGAACGAAAAGGATAAATCCTCCCATTGGGTGTGCTGCCCGATCTGTGGCAGTAGAACACGGACTAAGGTGTACTTCGATACCGTTCTGGTACGGTTTCCGCTGTACTGTCCCAAATGCAAAAAGGAAATCCGGGTAACAGTGGCACAACTGAAAATGGTACTGAGCGACGAGCCAGACGCTTAAAGCGCAGAGCCTGCTTCCTACTGACATAAGGATGCAGGCTCTTTTTTATTCTGCGGCCTATTTGATCTCAGCGGCGGCTTTTGACCTGACTGCTCCCAGAAAGGATTGAACAACAGGAATCAGGGCGGCGGCCTCCTGCTCGCTACAATCTTCGATCAAGAAGCGGAGTTGGCTGACAGATGGATTTTTGATCTCCATACCAGGATAGAAAATCTCCT
>OFGC01000719.1_pt1 | contig 29751 bp, 27 predicted proteins | sample 1521691 | NCBI WGS metagenome assembly OFGC01 (sample SAMEA3504121, study PRJEB24116) | mouse gut metagenome | biome: mouse gut; feature: mouse-associated habitat; material: faeces | place: Denmark | collected 2011
ACTTTACTAAATATGATGCCTATTCATAATTTTAATGAAGAAGAAAATTTTTTGACATTGATTTAAAATGTATAAAACAATTATATTAAAATCATCTGCTAATCGTTTATGGTATTGAATATGCAGAACAACAGAAAGGATGGTTAAAAATGCAAGAAGGGATTATTTATGGAATATCTGTATTTGTCGGAATCATTGCAGGTATTGGAGTAACAATTGGGGTTGATTTTGTTAAAGAAAGAAGGCAAAGTGTTCATGATAAAAATAATCTAATTTTTGAAATTCGATGTAATTTATCTAAAATTGAAAAATGGATTGAATTGATTTCAGAATTGAGAAATACTATAAATAGTGATAGAATTATTCAGTTTAATGGTTATTTTAATTTGTCTTCTGCAATATTTGTTACAATGAATAAATTATTTCAAGAGGGGAAATTATATACGTACCTTTCCCGTAATAGCATAGAAAAACTACAAGAAAATGGAACATATCTTTCGTTAACAGGAGAAAATATGTTATTTAATCAGATAACACAACATAAACAGGCTGTAATAAATGGTTATCAGAATGTGAAACAGGTCGCTGCAAATGATGTTGATTTTTGGGAAAAAGCGTTAAAACAGTGTAAAGACAATTTTAAAAATATTTTGACAGAATTAGAAAAATAAGATAATCTCATATTTTGTAATAGACAAGGCTTAGTAGTATATGATAAAATTGCAATTAATTATGATGAATTAATATGGCAACATTTTGGCAACAGAAAATCAGTAAGCCAGAATAAATGATGTAATTGAAGTAAAAAAGGGCGTGTATTTGCATAAAACTTAAATAAATATAGTTAATAACAATAAAGAACACGCCGAATTTGAATAGCACAAAAAGCCTTGAAAGGCGCATAAACACTGACTTTAGGAAGTATAGGGTGTGGCGGTTGCCGTGCCCTATATTTTTATGGTAAATAGAGAACAGAAGCAGTATAATTAAAAATATTGCCGATAAGGTTTTAGGAGGAGATATGGGAGATACTAAAATAGTTTATATTGAAAAATTTGGGATTGCTACTTTTAAAATAAATTGGTACATAACGGCGAGCGCCTGCAAAATAACCGTAAACGCGCACAGCCATACAATAATCACTGCACATAAAGTCAGGGAATGATTTGTAAGAGTGTTTATGGAAGGCATTTTCAAGGCAAAGGAAGGACAATGAAATGTCGGTGTTAAATACAGAATTTTCAGGCGGGGACAAGGGGAAAATATCTGCCTTGGATCAGAAGATCATGGAATATGTCCATACCTGCCGGGGGCCGTACTACGATGAGGAGATCGCAGGGGAGAGCAATTTCCAGGTGTGGTATCAGCTGTCCGTCCTTCGGACGGGGCTTTTGAGCTGGTATCCATTTGAGAAAGAAGCCAGCGTGCTGGAAATCGGCGCAGGCTTTGGCGGACTTACGGGCGTACTCTGCGGCAGATGCGGGTCCGTAACGGCCACAGAGCGTTTTGTCCACAGAGCCCGGGCGCTGGCGGAACGTTGGAAGGATGCGGACAATCTGGAGGTCTGGGCCGGGGAATGGTCGGAGATGGAGTTCGGGCGAAAGTTTGACTATATCATTCTGACAGGAGTGCTGGGAAGAGTGTGCGGCGGAAGAGAAGGGAAGGAAGGATATGCTGATTACCTGAAAAAGCTGTCCGGCCTGCTTCGGGAGGATGGAAGGCTTCTTGTGTCCGTGGACAATCGTCTGGGGCTTCGGTATTTTTGCGGGGCAAAGGAGCCCCATACCAACAGAGCCTTCGATGGGCTGAACCGGTATCCCCAGGGCGCCGGAGGGCGTTCCTTTACCAGGGAGGAGCTGAAAGATATTGTGGAGGAGGCCGGATTTCCGGCGTTGAAGTTCTACTATCCCCTTCCGGACCACAGGCTGGTGCAGCTGGTCTATACAGATGAATGTCCTCCGGAAAAAAATCTGAAGGAGCGGCTGCTTCCTTATTATACGGATCAAAATTCTCTGGTGGTCCGGGAGCTGGAGATTTATGATGATATTATAGGCAACGGTATGTTTCCGGGGATGGCGAATTCCTTTCTGGCAGAGTGCGGCAGGAGCGCAGACACCGGGGCTGCAGTTTATGCAGCTCTGTCCACGGACCGGGGGAGGGATGCTTTTGCCACGGTGATCCACAGAGATCGGACGGTGGAAAAGAGGCCTCTGTTTGCCGCAGAAGGAAATGCACAGAAGCTCTTTAAGCGCCTGGAGGATTTGCGGGAGCATGGAATTCCTGTGATTTCCTGCCGCCTGGAGGACGGCGCGTTGAAGATGCCTTATGTAGAACATCCGACTCTTTCCAATTATATTAAGGAAATTGCCCTAAGTTGTCCGGAGGAGGTGATCCGGATTCTGGACCGGCTGTATGAATATATTCTGCAGTCCTCGGAGGCTGTGGATTCTTCCTGTTGCCGCCTGGGAGAGCATCTGTCCTGCGCAGGGCTGGAGGAGGGAGAAAGGGAGGCAGTGCTGCAGCTGGACTGGGGTCCTGTGCTGAAAAAGGCTTATATTGAGCTGATCCCCCTGAATAGCTTTTACAATAAGGCGGAGGATAAGTTTCTCTTTTTTGATCAGGAGTATGTCAGGGATTTTTATCCGGCGAAGTTTATACTGTTTCGGGCGGTTTATTATATATACTGCTTTACTCCGGGGCTGGAGGGGCGTCTGCCCCAAGAGGAGCTCCGGCAAAGGTATGGGCTGGAGGAGCTGTGGTCCTGGTTTTTTAAGGAAGAGATGCTTTTTCTGAAGGAGGTGCGAAAACAGGATACCTATCGGACGTTTTACCGGTGGGTGTCGGCGGACGGAAAGCTGATTCGGAAAAATATTGATAAACTGAAGTCTGAGGAGGAAAGAATTGCCGATTACAGAGTTTCGGATAAAATGAAGAAAATCTGGAATGTGGAGCTGCAGATGCTTGACCGGGTGGATGAAATCTGTAAAAAGCATGGACTGACGTATTTTGTGGTCCACGGAACTCTTTTGGGCGCCGTCCGCCACAAGGGCTTTATTCCTTGGGACGATGACCTGGATATCGGTATGCTCAGGGAGGACTATGACCGTTTTTTGGAGGCGGCAGCTTCTGAGCTTGAGCCGCCCTACGTAATACAAAATATGTGGACGGAAAAGGATTGCTTTTTCGGTGGGTATACCAGAATCCGCAATTCTTTCACCACGGGGATTCAGGCCGGAGAGATCGGCCATCGGAGCAATCAGGGGATCTGGATTGACGTTCTGCCCTTAGACAACTGCACGGCTGACGAAGGGCGGCTTCGGAGGAAGGAGAAAAGGATCAACACAGCTTATGCTCTGTTGGAGGCCAAGATATACGGAAAGGAGCGCCGGAGCTTTGGCGGTATGAATCGACTTCAATGGCTGATGTGCCGGGCGGCGGCAGCGGTCACCAGCCATGATCGTCTGTGCGCGGGGCTGGAACGGGCCGTCCGCATGGATACGAAAGAAAAGACCCGGGATGTGGCGATTTTTACCGGCTATGGCAAGCACCGAATTCTGAACCGGGAGGACTTTGAGAGAACGGAAATCCTGGAATTTGCGGGGCGCATGGTTCCGGTCCCGGCGGGATATGAGAATTACCTTTTTATGCTTATGGGGAAGGACTATATGAAATATCCGCCCAAAGAGGAGCGAAAACCCAAACACTGCGGTGTGTTTGATCCGGAGAAGCCCTATACAGAGTATCTATCAAAGCTTTCGGGACTGTTTGACGGAGCCCGGGGAAAGAAAATTATTTTGTTTGGGGCGGGGATGATGTTTGAGGACTATATGAAAAATTGGGGCTCCAGATATCGTCCGGCTTTTATAGTGGATAATGACGAAAACAAATGGGGCCGATTCAGAATGGGAATTGAGATCAAACCGCCTCAGGCGATTTTGGAGATTCCTGAGAGGAAGCGTCATGTGATTATCTGCAGCTATTATTATAAGGAGATCGAGGAACAGTTTCGATTCATGGAGATAAAAGATTATCGCATATATGTGCAGCGCCTGGAGTGGATCCTGAAGGCGGAGGCAGATCCGGGGGCGTGAGGAACAAAGATATGCGCAGAGCCATGAGACTTAGGCGCAAAAAACGGAGGTATGCGTAAAGCTGTGAGCCCCGGGCGAGAAACGCCTGGAGGTCTATACAGGGACATGGCATCGGACGCAGGCTTGACAGGAGATGGAGATGAGACAGGAGAATTGTGCGAATTCGGCGGGGGTGCCGCTTTTTGAGCGGTATGGCTGTATTGTTGGGTACGGTTTGGGGCAATATTATGAATATATTAAGGGAAAAATCCAAAACAGGGTGAGACTGGACTATTTGTGTGATATGAAATGGGAGCAGTACGGGGAACAGTACGACGGCATTCAGGTGATTGCTCCCAATAAGATAAGGACGCTGAAGAATCCCATTGCCATTGTTTTTTCGGGGAATCCGCGGAATTACAATTCCATAAGCGCTATGCTGCAGGAGATAGGAGTGCCCTATGTCCATGCAAGCCGACTGGCGGAAACGGAATATTCCATTTCGGGAAAGGAGCTGAAGCAGCGCTGTTCGGGCGTATATCAGGACGGCATGGGCAACAGGGTGGTATTTGCACCGGATCTGGAAAACGAGATATGGATTTCCTTCCGGGGAGGAAACAACCGGGTGGAGATCGGGGAAAGGGTCAGCGCGGAATCTCTGAGAATCAATTGCGGGAAACGTGCGGTTTGTACTGTTGGAGAGGGAACGGAGATAGAGAGTGCAAAAGTATTCGTGACAGACGGCAGGGTGGATATTGGAAGAGACTGTCTTTTTTCTTACGATGTGGTTATTCGGAATCACGACACGCATCATATTTTTGATAAAGAAACGGGAAAGCGGATCAATTATCCGGGCAATGTCCGGGTGGGGGATCATGTGTGGCTGGGGTACGGAGCCACGCTGCTGGGCAACGCCTCTATCGGGGATAACAGCGTTGTGGGAACCATGGCGGTTACATCCGGGTCTTTTCCCGAGGAAGTGGTTTTGGCCGGAAGTCCTGCCAGAATTGTCCGTGAGGGAGTGCTCTGGTCCAAGGATAACACGGAATTTTACAACCGGGAGGATCTGGACAGCTGTCTGGCCAGAGAAGCGCTGAAGTATTTATAGAAATTGAATTGCCGGGAAGCCGCCGGAGGGCTGTTGGGAAGGGAAACCTGGAAGGCGGGCTGAAACAAAATGCAGGATGTCCTGCAGGGCAGCAGTCGGAAAAGCTTGGAAAACCAAATAAAAAAGCGAAGAAAAATCAGAAAGTGAAGGAAGATGCAGGAAAACTTGAAAAACGAAGAACAGCGGGCTGCAAGAAAGCCTTACAAAATCGGTTATGTTCCGGGGGTATATGATCTGTTTCACATCGGTCATCTGAATTTGATCCGCAGGGCAAAGGAACAAAGCGACCATTTGATCGTAGGGGTGCTTTCGGATGAGCTGGTAAAGCATTTTAAAAATGCTTATCCGTATATTCCGCTGGAAGAGCGTATGGAAATTGTCCGCGCCCTGAAATATACGGATCAGGTGGTGGAGGTAAATTTTGAAAATACCGTAAAAATGGATGCCTGGAAGCTGTACCATTATGACGCCTATTTTTCAGGCAGTGATCACGGGGAAGAGTGGGATCAGGAGAAAAGGCAGCTTCAGGAGGTGGGATCGGATATCGTTTTCCTGCCTTACACCATGAGCACCAGCTCCACAAAAATCAAGCGCAGAATCAGAGATGGTGAAAGGCCCGGCAGGCTGTACCTGTTCGGCGCGGGAAAAATCGGGAGAAATACCCTGAAGAAGCTGAGAGACGAAGAATGCCGGGGAAGGTGGACGGTGGAAGGATTTCTGGACAATTCCCCGGAAAAGCATCTGACCCGGATTGACGGAGCCGTGGTCTATGGGCCGGAGGATCTGCAGCGCCTGGAGACAGGGCAGGACTATGGAATTCTCATAACTCTGAAGGAGGGGCAGGAAGCCGAAGAGCAGCTTGCGGCTCTGGGGCTGGGCCAAAGGATCTTTCGGGAATTGTAGGAAACGTTAACGGATTGATCCAATGAAGCGGGCCCGGCATGGAGCGCCCGGAAGTAAAAATGCAGAATATGGAATAAACGCCGATAAAGAAGCAGACTCTAATACAAACGGATACTTATAGCCCGAAGGCATGACATGGACGGCTGTGAGCGTCGGATCTGTATGGAGGCCGGCATGAAAAAGAAGCGCATATGCCGTATTTTTTCAGGGGTTTTTGCGGCAGCTTTTGCAGCAGCTCTCTGGACGGCGGAGACGGAAAAAAGGGCTCATTATGTTCCGGACTATGATAAAGTGAATCTGGAGGATGTGCTGGAGCAGGAGAAACTGTCCGGAGATGACTACGAGATGATTTTCCGCCAGACGGGCCTTGCCCCTGCCGGTGTGGATCAGCTTTATGCAGAAGGGCGCCAGGATATATTGCCGGACCTGCAGGAGCATTTTTTTAAAGAAGTGAAGGTAAAGTGCCGCCATACGCTCTTTCTTGTGAGAAGCGAGCAGGTGGATGGGGCGGAAGCCCTGCAGACAGATTTCTTTCCGACGCTGGAGGAGGGCGACATTCTGGTCAGCTTCAGCAGTCATATTCTGGGCTGGCGCAGCGGGCATGCGGGGATTCTGGTGGACAGGGAAGAGGAACTGGTGCTGGAGGCGGTCTGCCTGGGGCGTGACTCGGCGCTTTGTTCTCTGGAGGACTGGAAAAAAGATCCCTGTATTGCGGTGCTTCGGCTGAGAGACGTTTCCCTGGAGGAACGTGCAGAGATTGCGGACTATGCCCGGGAGCATCTGGCAGGTCTGCCCTATCGACTGGATTCCTTTGCTGTCCGGGGAAACAGAGACATTTCAGAGTCTGGTCTGTCCGGCACTCAATGTGCTCATCTTATATGGTGGGTTTACTATCAATTTGGATATGATTTAGACCGGGGCGGGGACTGGATTGTCACCCCGGGAGATTTGTACCGGAGTGAGCTGCTGGAACCGGTACAGGTCTATGGCATGGAACCGGGATACGGAAGGGGCGGCCCGGGCAGTCCCATAGATTAAGATTTTCTAAATTTTGTGGTTTTGTCCTTTTTTTTCGGAAACCCTCTTGAAATGGCACACGATAAATCGTATATTATTATTGTGCACCAAGTATTTTATAAGGCATGGAGGGAAAAAATGACAAAAGCGGAAGTGTTGAAAAAAGAGATTCTGCGGCAATACCGCAGTGTACGCCAGTTTGCCATGGAAATGGGGATTCCATACAGCACACTGGTTACGGCTCTGGAGCGCGGCATTGAGGGGATGGCTTACGGAACCGTTATTAAAATGTGTGACAAGCTCAGCCTGAACCCGGTAGACTTTACTTCTCTGGAGAGGGATGCTTCTCTGGGGGCTCAGCTTCTGGAAAACCGCGTGATGCAGAATTATGTAAAGCTGAATCAGTGCGGACGGGATAAGGTTTTGGAGCTGATGGATGATTTTGTCCAGATCGATAAATACAGGGCAAAAGGAAAAAAGAGTAAATAAGGTATGCGAAAGGCTTCTCCGCCACTGTGACAAGCATGGCAGAGAAGCCTTTTTTCTAAGGAAACGCGATGGACTGCGTTTTTAACAATATCCGTCAAACATCATGCCGCTGTAAGCGCTGGTGGCATAGGGCACGATAAAATTATGGCCGGGATTTTTGTAAGCAACAATGATTCTCTGAACATAGTTCATGGGGTTCAGAGAAATCTGCTCGCTTTTCCGGAGCAGCATGTTGGAAAAGCTCTTCAGGTACCCAAAGCTTTCGGTGACATCGCTTGACTGGGCCGCGGTTTGGTGGAGAAGCTCCGCATCCATATTCAGGGTACCGTCATCCTTCAGGGTAAAGCCCATAGGCTCCAGGGAGTTGGTGTAGGACGCCGCAATCCCTTTCATTTCGGAAATCAGCTGCCGGCTCTTGGTCTGGGAATCAAGATAGGTTGAGGCTGCCTTGATAAAGTCATTGTAGCCGCCGATCAGGTGGGATACGTTATCCGCCAATGACTCCACATCCGTTTTCAGGCCGATGCGGACGGGCTTATCCTTGGGAGTGACGCCCTTCAGCTGTATGTCAAAGGTTTTATCCAGGGTCACATGATTGCTGGAAGAGCTCTGGAGCCTGCCGTTTACCGCAAAGCTTGCGTCCGAGGCGGCTATGCTGGTTTTATTCAGTCCGAAATATTCCACCGTGCCTGACGCCTTGCTGGTGTGGGAATCGCTGACATGAAAGCTTCTGGCTTTTCCCTGTCTCTTTCCGCCGCCCTCCGAGGTAAGGCGCAGGGCGGTTCCTGCATCGAACTCTGTCACTTCCGCCCGGATGCCGATTCCGGAATTGTTGATCAGGCGGGCCAGGCGGTCCTGAACCTCACGGTTGGTTTCCGATTCTCCCACAGAGAATTGGAACTCATAATTCATATCTCCCACATTGACATCAAAAGAGTAGGTGTTGGGAGGCAGCGCCGCACGGCCTTCAGGAAGGAGTGATCCCAGATTTTCCTGGGATGAGGCCAGAGAGTGCACCTCCAGCTCCAGGGAGGGTACGTCCGCGGCAGTCTTCTGAGGACCGATATAGGAGGCTGTCACCAGTTGTTCGTCCGTGGAATAGGCGTTCTTTTTGCTGAAAAAGCCGTTTTCCTCCAGACCGCCCAGCTGGGCGATGGTATTTTTCAGTTCCCGGGCATTTTCCTTGATATCCACAGCATAACGCTGGGTGGCCTTGTTGGTGATGGGAAGATACCAGGGAGTATCCGTATTCATTTTTACTATAGAGTTATAGACACTGCGCAGCTCGCTTCTTTTATGAGTATCATATCGGGTGAGAGCCTTCGGCGTATATGTGGTGAAATAGTTGTTGCATACCACATTAAGAACAGAACTCATTGCAATACCTCCTTCCCCCGACAGATGGTTTGCCCTGAATAAGGTTGAATCGAGTACATTATACCATGTTAGATAGGAAGAAACAAGATTTTTTCCAAAAACTGTTGACGGGAAAGGCGGCTTATGGTATAGTATTCAAGCAAAACAAGATTTCAGGTCTTTTTTTTATGCTCAATTTTTCATACTGAAAAACAGTTGACAAAACACGTGGAGGTAGCGACATGCGTACAAAAATCACTTTGGCTTGTACCGAATGCAAGCAGCGTAACTACAATACTACCAAGGATAAGAAAGCGCATCCGGACAGACTGGAGACAAAGAAGTACTGCAGATTCTGCAGGACACATACGGTTCACAAGGAAACCAAGTAAACAGCCGCGCTGTGCCGTATAGGCAGAGGTGATGTCCGCAGAGGCGGGCGGAAGGTAAAGTTTGAAAGAGGTTTGCTTTCAAATTTTGATTGGTATGCGTGTCAAAGCACGCGTGGGGGATAAATATGGGAGATTCCGCAGAAAAGCAGTCCCGCCCCAGCTTTTTTAAGGGCGTGAAAGCTGAGTTTAAGAAAATTGTATGGCCGGATAAGCAGGCAACCCTGAAGCAGTCCATAGCCGTCGTGGCAATCTCTGTTGTTGTGGGAGTCATCATTGCGATATTGGATTTTGTGATCAAGAACGGAGTGCACTTCTTAACATCAATTTAGAGATTCGAAGCGAGGTTAATGTATGGCAGAGGCAAAATGGTATGTGGTCCATACCTACTCGGGGTATGAAAACAAGGTTAAGGCCAATATTGAGAAGACCATTGAGAACAACAAGCACCTTGCAGAGCAGATTCTGGAAGTCAGGGTGCCCCTGCAGGATGTTGTGGAGATGAAGAACGGCGCCAGAAAGACCGTTCAGAAGAAAATGTTTCCGGGATATGTGCTTCTTAATATGGAAATGAATGACGATACCTGGTATGTAGTGCGCAATACCCGGGGCGTTACCGGTTTCGTAGGGCCGGGGAGCAAGCCGGTTCCCCTCACGGAAGCCGAGATGAAGCCTCTGGGGATCAAAACAGAAAATGTTTCCATCGATTTTGTGGAAGGAGACAGTATTGCCGTGGTGGCCGGTGTCTGGAAGGATACCGTGGGCATCGTCCAGAAGCTGGATTACAACAAGCAGACCGCCACCATCAATGTGGAGCTGTTCGGCAGGGAAACTCCTGTGGAGATCAGCTTTGCCGAGGTCAGAAAGCTTTAACTGGCCGGGCAGCAATGGAAGATGTCTTTCATCCGGACAGCCGGGTGTGGCATATAGAGGGCGAATTCGTCCGAAACCCGCGGGCGCAGCAAGCGCGGCGGGCCGGGTTTTGGCCCGGGCAGCAAGTGGGAGCAGAAGCAGTGATTGTGCGTCTGCGCCGGATTACCGCCGAAGAAAGGGTCTGTACGGAATGGGCCGACGGCGGTCTACCACATTATAGGAGGTGCCAAAATGGCAAAGAAAGTAACGGGATACATTAAATTGCAGATTCCTGCCGGCAAGGCTACGCCGGCTCCGCCTGTAGGTCCTGCTCTGGGACAGCACGGCGTGAATATCGTTGAATTCACAAAGCAGTTCAACGCCAGGACTGCGGACAAGGGTGATGTAATCATCCCCGTGGTGATTACCGTGTATGCGGACAGAAGCTTCAGTTTCATTACCAAGACTCCCCCTGCAGCAGTGCTGCTGAAGAAGGCCTGCGGCCTGAAGTCGGGATCTGCGGTGCCCAACAAGACAAAGGTAGCATCCATCTCCAAGGCCAAACTTCAGGAGATTGCAGAGATGAAGATGCCGGATCTGAACGCGGCAAGCCTTGAGGCGGCCATGAGCATGATCGCGGGCACGGCGCGCAGCATGGGCATTACGGTAGAGGAATAAGAAATATCATTTGATCCATAACAATTTGGGAGACAACAAAAGGTTGTCGCTGGAACCTAGGAGGTAAGATAATGAAACATGGTAAGAAATATGCCGAGGCCGCAAAGCTTGTAGACCGCTCCATGCTGTATGAGCCGGCTGACGCGATTGCTTTGGTAAAGAAGACAGCAACGGCAAAGTTTGATGAGACCATCGAGGTGCATATCCGCACAGGCTGCGACGGACGTCATGCGGAACAGCAGATCCGCGGTGCGGTGGTGCTGCCCAACGGAACCGGTAAAACAGCCAGAGTGCTGGTGTTTGCCAAGGGCGATAAGATAAACGAGGCAGAGGCGGCTGGAGCCGATTATGTAGGCGGAGAAGAGCTGATTCCCAGAATCCAGAACGAAGGCTGGCTGGATTTCGATGTGGTAGTGGCTACACCTGACATGATGGGTGTGGTAGGCCGTCTGGGTAAGACCCTGGGTCCCAAAGGACTGATGCCCAACCCCAAGGCCGGTACCGTGACCATGGATGTCACCAAGGCCATCAAGGATATCAAGGCCGGTAAGATCGAGTACAGACTTGACAAGACCAATATCGTGCATGTGCCTGTGGGCAAGGTATCCTTTACGGAGGAAGCTCTTCAGGAGAACTTTAACGCCCTTATGGATGCCATTGTCAAGGCAAGACCCAGCGCGCTGAAGGGACAGTACCTCAGGAGCATTACGCTGGCCAGCACAATGGGCCCTGGCGTGAAAGTCAGCGTCGCAAAGTTTTGACCGTCTGGGGGTTGACTAATGCCGGCCCCCTGTGATATGATTCTAACGGTCGCGAGACCAGGCCGAAGACAGTAGGTCCCGGGATGTTTTATGCGGAATGCAGAAGACTGATGCGGGGTAAGCCGATGGCGCCTACCGAGGAAAGAGTTTTTGATAAGACTTTTAGCCTCCCTGTCTTCAGGGAGGTTTTTTATCATGATAAACTCCTTTCGGCAGGGATTGATCCCACCAAAATCTATAAGGAGGTAAAAAGATGGCAAAGGTTGATTTAAAGAAACCGATCGTAGACGAGATTTCCGCCAGCATTAAGGATGCTCAGTCCGTTGTCCTGGTAGATTACCGCGGACTTACGGTTGAGCAGGACACACAGTTGCGCAGAAAGCTGCGGGAGGCGGGAGTGACCTACAAGGTATACAAGAATACCTTCATGAATTTCGCCTTTAAGGGAACGGACTTTGAAGGCCTGTCCCAGTATCTGGAGGGCCCCAGCGCAGTGGCAATCTCATCCGATGACGCTACGGCTCCCGCCAGGGTTCTGGCTGAGTTTGCAAAGACTGCTGACAAGCTGGAGATCAAGGGCGGCGTGGTGGAAGGCACTGTGTATGATGCCAAGGGAATGGCGGCTATCGCAAGCATTCCTGCCAGAGAAGTGCTTATTTCCAGACTGCTGGGCAGCATGCAGAGTCCGATCACCAATTTCGCAAGGGTGATGAACCAGCTGGCAGAAAAAGGCGGCGCGTCCGCATGCGGAGCATCTGCTGCCGGTGCCGAGGAGGCTCCCGCAGCCGAGGCGGAAGCTCCCGCTGCAGAGTAAAATTGTTTACAACATAAAAATTCAGAAAATGGAGGAAAATGAAAATGGCTAAATTGACGGCTCAGGAACTGATCGACGCTATCAAAGAGTTGAGCGTATTGGAATTGAATGATCTGGTAAAAGCTTGCGAGGAAGAGTTCGGCGTATCTGCAGCTGCAGGCGTTGTAGTGGCGGCAGCCGGCCCTGCTGCGGTTGAGGAAGAGAAGACCGAGTTTGACGTAGAGCTGACCGAAGTCGGAGCAGAAAAAGTAAAGGTAATCAAGGTGGTACGTGAGGTTACCGGCCTTGGCCTGAAGGAAGCGAAGGATGTAGTTGACGGAGCTCCCAAGGTAGTGAAGGAAGGCGTTTCCAAGGAAGAGGCCGAAGAGCTGAAGAAGAAGCTCGAGGAAGTGGGCGCAAAGGTGACTCTGAAGTAAAGAGATCTGTAATACAATATATCCGAAGGATAGATAACAAGAAAGAGGCGGCTTGTCAGATGACAGGCCGCTTTTGTCCGGTTGCAGATCATCCGGCTTCTTACAAGCGAGCCTGATGAATCTGTCTGCTGACTCTCATGTGGCTGTAAATAGTAACTTCTATTCACACAATTCCAAAAATTCTGCTTGACCCCCTTTCCAATTTGTGTTAACATGGATGGTGCACTATTGTGCAGTGCTTTGCGTGTTTTTTGCAACATAGGCATGAAATTCAGAAAGAACGGGGTGAAATGTCAATGGAAAAAAACAGAATACGTCCTATTGCCGGTACCAAGGTTAAACGTATGAGTTATGCAAGACAGAAAGAGGTTCTGGAAATGCCTAATCTGATCGAGGTCCAAAAGGACTCCTATCAGTGGTTTCTGGACGAAGGCCTGAAAGAGGTCTTTGACGATATCTCTCCCATTGCTGACTACAGCGGATCCTTGAGTCTGGAGTTTGTGGACTTTGAGCTGTGCAGGGACGATGTGAAATATTCTATTGAAGAATGCAAGGAGAGAGATGCTACCTACGCGGCGCCTCTGACCGTGACAGTTCGTCTGTACAATAAAGAGAAAGAAGAGATTAGTGAACATAAGATTTTCATGGGTGACCTTCCTCTGATGACAGAGACCGGTACCTTTGTGATCAATGGAGCAGAGCGTGTTATTGTCAGCCAGCTGGTACGTTCCCCCGGTATCTACTATGCCATTGGCCATGATAAGATCGGAAAACGCCTTTTTTCCTGTACGGTGATCCCTAACAGGGGTGCCTGGCTGGAATATGAGACGGATTCCAATGATATATTTTATGTGCGCGTGGACAGAACCCGTAAGGTTCCCGTGACGGTGTTGATTCGTGCCCTGGGCATCGGTACCAACGATGAGATTCGGGAAGTATTCGGGGATGAGCCCAAGATTGAAGCCAGCTTTACCAAGGATACGGCCGAGAATTATCAGGAAGGTCTGCTGGAGCTGTATAAAAAGATCCGCCCCGGAGAGCCCCTGAGCGTTGAAAGCGCGGAAAGCCTGATCAACGCTATGTTTTTTGACCCTCGCAGGTATGACCTGGCCAAGGTGGGAAGATATAAATTCAACAAAAAGCTGGCTTTACGGAATCGGATCCGTCATCAGGTGCTGGCTGCCGACGTGGTGGATCCCACTACGGGAGAGGTGCTGGCTGCCGCAGGAGATAAGGTGGATGCAGCGCTGGCGGATCAGATTCAGAATGCAGCCGTTCCTTTTGTGTATGTTCAGACGGAAGAACGCAAGGTGAAGGTCCTGTCCAATATGATGGTGGAGCTGACCAGCTTTGTGGACTGTAATCCCAGAGATTTCGGTATTCACGAGAAGGTCTATTACCCTGTGCTGGCCCAGATCCTGGAGGAGTTTGCTTCTGATCCTGAAAAACTGGCAGAAGCTATTCACAAAAACGTTCACGAGCTGGTTCCCAAGCATATTACAAAGGAAGATATTATCGCTTCCATTAATTATAATATGCATCTGGAATACGGCCTAGGAAATGACGATGACATTGATCATCTGGGCAACAGGCGCATCCGTGCGGTGGGTGAGCTGCTGCAGAATCAGTATCGTATCGGCCTGTCCAGAATGGAGAGGGTGGTTCGGGAGCGTATGACCACTCATGACACCGACGAGATTTCACCCCAGTCCCTGATCAATATCAAGCCTGTGACGGCAGCCGTAAAGGAATTTTTTGGTTCCTCTCAGCTTTCCCAGTTTATGGATCAGAATAACCCGTTGGGCGAGCTGACTCATAAAAGGCGTCTTTCTGCCCTGGGCCCCGGCGGCCTTTCCAGAGATCGGGCAGGATTTGAGGTCAGAGACGTGCACTATTCCCACTATGGAAGAATGTGTCCTATTGAGACGCCGGAAGGCCCCAACATTGGTCTGATCAACTCGCTGGCAAGCTATGCCAGGATTAATGAATACGGTTTTGTAGAGGCACCTTACCGCAAAATTGATAAAACAGACAGGAACAACCCTGTGGTTACCGACGAAGTGGTATACATGACGGCGGACGAAGAGGATAATTACCATGTGGCTCAGGCCAGTGAGGCCCTGGATGCGGAAGGGCATTTTGTCCGCAATACCATTTCGGGCCGTTACAAGGATGAGACTTCGGAGTATCCCCGGTCCATGTTTGACTACATGGACGTATCTCCGAGGATGGTGTTTTCCGTGGCTACCGCGCTGATTCCCTTCCTGGAGAACGATGACGCAAATCGTGCGCTGATGGGATCCAACATGCAGCGTCAGGCAGTTCCGCTTCTGACCACGGAGGCTCCTGTGGTGGGCACAGGCATGGAGACAAAGGCGGCGGTGGACTCCGGTGTCTGCGTGCTGGCAAAGAAGGCGGGGACGGTGGAATATGTGTCCTCCGACCTGATCCGGCTGGCCTATGATGACGGGGAGAAGGCAGAGTACCATTTGACCAAGTTTTCCCGGAGCAATCAGTCCAACTGCTATAACCAGAAGCCTATTGTATTTAAGGGAGACCGGGTGGCAGAGGGCCAGGTGATTGCGGACGGTCCTTCCACCTCCATGGGCGAGCTGGCTCTGGGCAAAAACCCTCTGATCGGCTTCATGACCTGGGAAGGATATAATTATGAGGACGCGGTTCTGCTCAGCGAGAGGCTGGTGCAGGAGGACGTATATACTTCCGTACACATTGAAGAGTACGAGGCGGAAGCCCGCGACACCAAGCTGGGGCCGGAGGAAATCACCCGGGATGTACCCGGCGTGGGCGACGAGGCTTTGAAGGATCTGGACGACAGAGGAATTATCCGTATCGGTGCCGAGGTCCGGGCAGGAGATATTCTGGTGGGCAAGGTTACTCCCAAGGGAGAGACGGAGCTGACGGCGGAGGAGAGGCTGCTTCGCGCCATTTTCGGTGAGAAGGCCAGAGAAGTCCGCGATACCTCTTTGAAGGTGCCTCACGGAGAATATGGTATTGTAGTGGATGCCAAGGTGTTTACCAGGGAGAACAGTGATGAATTGTCTCCCGGAGTGAATCAGGCAGTTCGTATTTATATTGCACAGAAGAGAAAGATTTCCGTAGGCGACAAGATGGCAGGCCGTCACGGCAACAAGGGTGTGGTATCCCGTGTGTTGCCGGTGGAGGATATGCCTTATCTTCCCAACGGACGTCCGCTGGATATTGTGCTGAATCCTCTTGGTGTGCCTTCCCGTATGAACATTGGACAGGTATTGGAGATTCATCTTTCTCTGGCGGCAAAGGCCCTTGGATTTAATGTAGCCACCCCTGTGTTTGACGGAGCCAACGAGCGGGATATCATGGATACCCTGGATCTGGCCAATGATTATGTGAATCTGGAGTGGGAGGAATTTGAGGCCAGGCACGGCCAGGAGCTGCTTCCCGAGGTGCTTCAGTATCTTTATGATAACAGGGATCACAGAGAGCTCTGGAAGGGAGTTCCCATTTCCAGCGACGGAAAGGTTCGTCTGCGGGACGGCCGGACAGGGGAATATTTTGACAGCCCCGTTACCATCGGCCACATGCATTACCTGAAGCTCCATCATTTGGTGGATGACAAGATTCATGCCCGTTCCACCGGACCGTACTCCCTGGTGACTCAGCAGCCTCTGGGCGGTAAGGCACAGTTTGGCGGCCAGCGCTTCGGAGAAATGGAGGTATGGGCCCTGGAGGCATACGGCGCGTCCTATACGCTGCAGGAGATTTTGACCGTAAAGTCTGACGATGTGGTGGGACGAGTGAAGACCTATGAGGCCATTATTAAGGGAGACAATATTCCTGAGCCTGGCATTCCGGAATCCTTTAAGGTGTTGCTGAAGGAGCTGCAGGCCCTTGGTCTGGATGTGAGAGTCCTCCGGGAGGATCATACGGAAGTAGAAATTATGGAGTCCATCGATTACGGTGACACCGATTACCGTTATGAGATGGAGGGAGACCGCAAGTATGATGATTATGACAACGGATCCCTGGGAGAGATGGGTTATCAGGCGCAGGAGTTCGACGATGAGAGCGGAGAACTGGTGAGCACTGACGACGATTTCGATGATGATTATGAGCCGGATGGAGATGAGTTTGACGGCGAAGAGGAATTTTAGCCGCATCCGGGCTTCGGATAATGATGAGCTCAGAAAACAGGAGGGAATGTCATTCATGCCAGAAACAAAAAATGAAACAGCCTATCAGCCTATGACATTTGACGCCATAAAGATCGGCTTGGCTTCCCCGGAGAAGATCCGGGAATGGTCCCATGGAGAGGTGCAGAAGCCGGAGACCATCAACTACAGGACATTAAAGCCGGAGAGAGACGGCTTGTTCTGTGAGAAGATATTCGGGCCCAGCAAGGACTGGGAATGTCATTGCGGTAAATACAAAAAGATCCGGTATAAGGGAGTAGTCTGTGACCGGTGCGGCGTTGAGGTGACCAAGGCCAGTGTGAGAAGAGAGCGCATGGGCCATATCGAGCTGGCGGCTCCGGTATCTCATATCTGGTACTTCAAGGGGATCCCCAGCCGTATGGGGCTGATCCTGGATCTGTCGCCCAGAGTGCTGGAAAAGGTTTTGTACTTTGCTTCTTATATCGTGCTGGATCCTGCGGATTCCGGATTGGATTATAAGCAGATCCTGTCCGAAAAGGAATATCAGGATGCCAGGGAAAATTTTGGAAACCGGTTCCGGGTGGGAATGGGCGCAGAGGCCATCAAGGAGCTTTTGGATGCCATTGATCTGGAAACCGAGGCGGCGGAGCTGAAGACGGGACTGAAGGAATCCTCCGGTCAGAAGCGTGCCCGTATCATTAAGAGGCTGGAAGTGGTGGAAGCCTTCCGGGAGTCCGGCAACCAGCCCTCATGGATGATCATGGATGTGATTCCGGTGATTCCTCCGGACATTCGTCCCATGGTACAGCTGGATGGAGGTCGTTTTGCCACCTCCGATCTGAATGACCTATACAGAAGAATTATCAACAGAAACAATCGGCTGAAGAGACTGCTGGAGCTTGGAGCGCCTGATATCATTGTGCGCAATGAAAAAAGAATGCTTCAGGAGGCTGTGGATGCGCTGATTGATAACGGGAGACGGGGACGTCCTGTCACCGGACCCGGCAACAGAGCGCTGAAGTCTCTGTCTGACATGCTGAAGGGTAAGTCGGGCCGTTTCCGCCAGAACCTGCTGGGCAAGCGTGTGGACTATTCCGGACGTTCCGTTATCGTTGTAGGACCGGAGCTGAAGATTTATCAGTGCGGACTTCCCAAGGAAATGGCTATCGAGCTGTTTAAGCCTTTTGTAATGAAGGAGCTTGTGGCAAAGGGAATCAGCCAGAATATTAAAAATGCAAAGAAGCTGGTAGACAAGATGGACACCCAGGTCTGGGATGTGCTGGAGGAGGCAATCAAGGAGCATCCTGTGATGCTGAACCGGGCTCCTACTCTGCACAGGCTGGGAATTCAGGCCTTTGAGCCTATTTTAGTGGAGGGCAAAGCCATTAAGCTGCATCCGCTGGTGTGTACTGCGTTTAACGCGGACTTTGACGGCGACCAGATGGCCGTGCATCTTCCTCTGTCCGTGGAGGCCCAGGCAGAATGCCGTTTCCTGCTGCTGTCTCCCAACAATCTGTTAAAACCCTCTGACGGAGGGCCGGTGGCGGTTCCTTCTCAGGATATGGTGTTGGGAATTTATTACCTGACACAGGAGCGTCCCGGGGCAGTGGGCGAAGGGAAGTTTTTCAAGAATGTGAACGAGGCGATCCTTGCCTATGAGAATGGGGCATGTACCCTGCACTCCAGAATCACAGTCCGCGTGACCAAAAAGACACCGGATGGACAAAAGATCACAGGCAATGTGGAGTCAACCCTGGGACGATTTATTTTCAACGAAATTCTGCCCCAGGATCTGGGCTTTGTGGAAAGAAAGGAGCCGGAGGACTTCCTGAAGCTGGAGGTGGATTTCCATGTGGGCAAGAAGGGCCTGAAACAGATTCTGGAGAAGGTCATCAACACCCACGGAGCATCCAGGACCGCAGAGGTGCTGGACGACGTAAAATCCATCGGGTACAAGTATTCCACCAGGGCGGCCATGACGGTGTCCATTTCCGATATGACCGTGCCGGAAAAGAAGCCGGAAATGCTGGCCCAGGCTCAGGCTACCGTTGACAAGATTTCCGCTAACTTCCGCAGAGGCCTGATCACCGAGGAGGAGCGGTACCGCGCGGTGGTGGAGACTTGGAATGAGACGGATAAGGAGTTGACGGAGGTGCTTCTGGCAGGCCTGGACACCTACAATAATATTTTCATGATGGCCGACTCCGGCGCCCGTGGTTCCAATCAGCAGATCAAACAGCTGGCGGGCATGCGCGGACTGATGGCCGATACCACAGGCCGTACCATCGAGCTGCCTATCAAGTCCAATTTCCGTGAGGGACTGGACGTGCTGGAGTATTTCATGTCTGCCCACGGAGCCCGCAAGGGTCTGTCCGATACGGCGCTGCGTACTGCGGACTCCGGTTACCTGACCAGGCGAATGGTGGATGTATCCCAGGAGCTGAGTATCCGGGAGACCGACTGTGCCGAGGGAAGAAACGAGATTCCCGGCATTGTGGTCAAAGCCTTTATGGACGGTAAGGAGACCATTGAGGGATTGAAGGACAGAATCACAGGGAGATATTCCTGTGAAGATATCTACGATAAAGACGGAAATCTGATTGTAAAGCACAATCACATGATTACACCTGGCCGTGCGGCCAGAATCCTGAGCGTCGGCGTTGATGAAAAGGGAGAGCCTGTGGAGGCAGTGAAGATCCGCACCATACTCACCTGCCGGTCCCATGTGGGAATTTGCGCAAAGTGCTACGGCGCCAACATGGCTACCGGAGAGGCAGTGCAGGTTGGAGAGGCGGTTGGTATTATCGCCGCTCAGTCCATCGGTGAGCCGGGAACCCAGCTGACCATGAGAACCTTCCACACCGGCGGTGTGGCAGGCGACGATATCACTCAGGGTCTTCCCCGCGTGGAGGAGCTTTTCGAGGCCAGAAAGCCCAAGGGCCTGGCGATCATTGCGGAGTTCGGCGGCAAAGCCGAGATCCGGGATACCAAGAAGAAGCGCGAGGTGGTCATTTCCAACGACGAAACCGGCGAATCCAAGGCGTACCTGATTCCTTACGGTTCCCGCATCAAGGTGCTGGACGGACAGTTGCTAGATGCCGGCGACGAGCTGACAGAGGGAAGCGTGAATCCTCATGATCTGCTGAAGATCAAAGGAATCCGTGCCGTACAGGATTATATGCTCCGGGAGGTACAGAGAGTGTACCGCCTGCAGGGTGTTGATATTGCGGATAAGCATATCGAGGTTATTGTGCGTCAGATGCTGAAAAAGATCCGCATCGAGAACAACGGAGACACAGATTTCCTGCCGGGCACACTGGTGGATGTCCTGGAGTATGAGGACATGAACGAGAAGCTGATTGCGGAAGGAATGGAGCCTGCAGAAGGAAAGCAGGTGCTTCTGGGTATCACAAAGGCAGCACTGGCCACCAACTCCTTCCTGTCGGCGGCATCCTTCCAGGAGACCACAAAGGTGCTCACCGAGGCTGCCATCAAGGGTAAGATCGACAACCTGATTGGCTTGAAGGAGAATGTAATCATAGGAAAGCTGATTCCTGTGGGTACCGGAATGAAGCGCTATCGGAATACCCGGCTGAGCACGGATGCTATAGAGTCACCTGTTGACGATATTGTCGAGGACGAGGATGTGGAATACGTGGAAGACGATATTTTGGAGGATGAGGCGGTTCTGATTACTGCAGAGTAAGACGTTTTGGATTATAAAGCGTACCGGAGGACGTGGTGTTTCGGACTATAAAGTGTACCGGATGACAGGGCGCTTCGGATTATAAAGTGTACCGGGTGGCAAGGCGTCCTGAGCAATAGGCAGGCGCCTGATAAAAATAGGCTGTGGGAAATATACAGGCTTCTACAGATGTATATGCCCGCGGCCTATCAATAATATTGCTGAAAAGCTGTGAGATAGGAGCTGGCATGAAGATACTTGTTACAGGCGTAAGGGGACAGCTGGGCCATGACGTGGCGAATGAGCTGGAAAAGCGCGGGATTGAAGCTGTGGGAGTGGACATTCAGGAAATGGACATCACAGATGCGGAAAGTGTGGACAGAGTGATCCGGGAGGCTTCTCCCCAGGCTGTGATCCATTGCGCCGCGTATACGGCGGTGGATGCGGCAGAGGAGAACGAGGATGCCTGCCGCAGGATTAACGTGGAGGGGACCCGGAATATTGCGAAGGTATGCCGGGAGCTTGACATCCGGATGATGTATATCAGTACCGACTATGTTTTTGACGGTCAGGGGGAACGACCTTGGGAGCCCGAGGATGATAGAGCGCCCCAGAGCGTTTACGGGCAGACCAAATACGAGGGTGAGCTGGCCGTTCAGGAGGCTCTGGAGAAATATTATATTGTACGAATCCAGTGGGTGTTTGGGATCAACGGCAAGAATTTCGTTAAAACCATGTTGAATCTGTCGCAGAAATATGACACCATACGGGTAGTGAACGATCAGTTCGGGTCTCCTACCTACACTTATGATCTGGCCCGTCTGCTGGCGGATATGATCCTTACCGAAAAATATGGTGTATATCATGCTGCAAACCGGGGAATCTGTTCCTGGTATGAGTTTGCCTGTGCGATCTTTCAGGAAGCCAGAATTCCGATTACAGTGGTTCCGGTGACTACAGAGGAATACGGCGCCAAGGCAAAGCGTCCGGCAAACAGCCGCATGAATCTTGAAAAGCTTACGGCGAACGGCTTCGAGCAGCTGCCTCCCTGGCAGGATGCCTTGAAGAGATATGTTGAGGCTTTGAATATGGAAAGCCGACGGGACCTATGACAGCAGGTTATGCGCATGGGAGCGGAGGGGCTGTGAATAGTAGCAGCGAACCGTGAAACTGTTGAAAAAAGTAGTTGACAATGCATTTACAGGCCGCTATAATAATAAAGCGTGCGTGTGGATGCATTTTCTTTTGTTGCAGAAAACATTCGCAGACACAGATACTGAAAAACGACAGATTTCAGAAAGAGGTGAAACAGAATGCCAACATTTAACCAGTTAGTAAGAAAGGGACGCCAGACTTCCGTAAAGAAGTCCACAGCACCTGCTCTCCAGAAAGGATACAACTCCCTTCACAAGAAGGCCACTGATGTATCTGCTCCTCAGAAGCGCGGTGTATGCACTGCTGTCAAGACAGCTACTCCTAAAAAGCCTAACTCTGCTCTCAGAAAGATCGCCAGGGTTCGTCTTTCCAACGGGATCGAGGTAACAAGCTATATTCCCGGAGAAGGCCATAACCTGCAGGAGCACAGCGTTGTTCTGATCCGCGGCGGCAGGGTAAAGGATCTGCCCGGTACCAGATATCACATTATCCGTGGTACTCTTGATACCGCAGGTGTTGCCAACAGAAGGCAGGCTCGTTCCAAGTATGGTGCTAAGAGGCCCAAGGAAGCCAAGAAGAAATAAGTGATTTCCGGAGGGCTGGAACACTCACGGTGTCGCACAGATGCCGTGGTACCACAACAACGAAACTAAGAAAAGTGTTGGAATTCTGTCATACAGATATAACAGCGCGAACACTTGGGGAAACACATGTGAGTACCGATGATCTATTCTAGTGCGGTTATCCGCACACATTAATAAGGAGGGAAGAACCGTGCCACGTAAAGGACATATTCAGAAAAGAGATGTATTAGCAGATCCTTTATACAACAATAAGGTGGTGACCAAGCTTATCAACAACATTATGCTGGATGGTAAGAGAGGCGTTGCCCAGAAAATCGTATATGGTGCATTTGCTAAGGTTGAGGCAAAGTCCGGCAAGCCTGCTCTGGAAGTATTCGAAGAGGCCATGAACAATATCATGCCCGTTCTGGAGGTAAAGGCTAGACGTATCGGAGGAGCTACCTATCAGGTGCCCATCGAGGTCAGAGCCGAGAGACGTCAGGCTCTGGGACTGCGCTGGCTGACCATGTTCTCACGCAAGAGAAGCGAGAAGACCATGGAAGACAGACTGGCAAATGAGATCCTTGACGCGTCCAACAATACCGGCGCCGCTGTCAAGAGAAAAGAAGATATGCACAAGATGGCGGAGGCCAACAAGGCGTTTGCACACTACAGATTCTAGGCTGTACGAGAATGAAACGCCTCGGCGTTTGCACACTGCAGATTCTGAAGGGCATGCAAATGAAACGCCAAGCGTTTGTGCATTTTGGATTTCAGTATTTATATAAGGTTTTATAGAAAAATAGGAGGAAAAAATCTTGGCTGGAAGAGAATATCCGTTAGAGAGAACCAGGAATATAGGTATTATGGCCCATATCGATGCCGGTAAGACCACATTGACTGAGCGCATACTGTATTACACTGGCGTGAACTACAAGATCGGTGACACTCATGAAGGCACTGCCACAATGGACTGGATGGAACAGGAGCAGGAGAGAGGCATTACGATTACCTCTGCCGCTACTACCTGCCACTGGACTCTTGAAAAAGAGACCAAGCCTATGGAAGGCGCCCTGGAGCACCGCATTAACATTATTGATACTCCTGGCCACGTTGATTTTACTGTAGAAGTAGAACGTTCCCTGCGCGTGCTGGATGGCGCCGTCGGCGTATTCTGCGCAAAGGGAGGTGTGGAGCCTCAGTCAGAGAACGTGTGGCGTCAGGCTGACACCTACAATGTACCCCGTATGGCGTTCATCAACAAGATGGACATTCTGGGAGCAAACTTTTACGGAGCAGTAGAACAGATCAGGAATAGACTTGGCAAAAATGCTATCATTCTTCAACTGCCCATCGGCAAGGAAGAGGATTTTAAGGGTATCATAGACCTGTTCGAGATGAAGGCGTATATCTTCAACGATGATAAGGGCGACGATATCACTGTGACAGATGACCTGGGAGACATGAAGGACGACGCGGAACTTTACCGCTCTGAGCTGGTGGAAAAGATCTGCGAGCTGGACGATGATCTGATGATGGTTTATCTGGAAGGGGAAGAGCCTTCTGTTGAGGACATGAAGAGAGTGCTGCGCAGAGCTACCTGCGAGTGTACGGCAGTTCCCGTGTGCTGCGGCTCCGCATACCGCAACAAAGGAGTGCAGAAGCTTTTGGATGCGGTTCTGGAGTTTATGCCTGCGCCTACAGACATTCCGTCCATCAAGGGTACCGATATGAACGGCAACGAAGTGGAGAGGCATTCTTCCGATGAAGAGCCTTTTTCGGCCCTTGCCTTCAAGATCATGGCGGATCCCTTTGTAGGAAAGCTTGCGTTTTTCCGTGTGTATTCCGGAACCATGAATTCCGGTTCCTATATCCTGAATGCCACAAAGGGCAAGAAGGAGCGTGTGGGACGTATCCTGCAGATGCATGCCAACAAGCGTGCGGAGCTGGATAAGGTATATTCCGGCGATATTGCAGCGGCAGTAGGTTTTAAATTTACCACTACCGGTGATACTATATGTGATGAACAGCATCCGGTGATTCTGGAATCCATGGAGTTCCCCGAGCCCGTTATCGAGCTGGCCATCGAGCCCAAGACAAAGGCAGGCCAGGGAAAGATGGGCGAAGCCCTTGCGAAGCTGGCTGAGGAGGATCCTACCTTCCGTGCTCACACCAATCAGGAGACCGGCCAGACCATCATTGCAGGTATGGGTGAGCTGCATCTGGAGATCATTGTTGACCGTCTGCTTCGTGAATTTAAGGTGGAAGCCAATGTAGGTGCACCTCAGGTTGCCTATAAGGAAGCGTTCACCAAGGAAGTGGAGGTTGACTCCAAGTACGCCAAGCAGTCCGGCGGACGCGGTCAGTACGGCCACTGTAAGGTGAAGTTCTCACCCCTGGAGGCCAACTGCGAGAAATTTGAGTTTGATCCCAAGGCCAATATCCTGATCAATGAGCCCCCTGTACTGCTGTATGAATCCACAGTAGTGGGCGGCGCGATCCCCAAGGAGTATATCCCTGCGGTAGGCGCCGGTATCAGAGAGGCGGCTCAAGCAGGTATTCTGGGCGGATTCCCTGTGCTGGGTGTTCACGCCAATGTATATGACGGATCCTACCATGAGGTAGACTCCTCTGAAATGGCGTTCCACATCGCAGGTTCCATGGCCTTTAAGGAGGCCATGCAGAAAGCCAGCCCGGTGCTTCTGGAGCCTATCATGAAGGTGGAAGTCACCATGCCGGAAGAATATATGGGCGATGTGATAGGAGACCTGAATTCCCGCCGCGGACGTGTGGAGGGCATGGATGACATCGGAGGCGGTAAGATGGTGAGAGCGTTCGTTCCCCTTGCGGAAATGTTCGGATACTCCACAGATCTGCGCTCCAAGACCCAGGGCCGCGGTAATTACTCCATGTTCTTTGAGAAGTACGAGCCTGTGCCCAAGAGTGTGCAGGAAAAGGTTTTGGCGGCAAAATCCAAGTAATGGACATGTGCCAAAGGCGTTATAGGGGAAAATTTTGATCGTTTTCCCTGAAATTCCGAACCGAATGCCCGCTAAAGCGGACAGATGATGAAAAAATGGCAGATAATAGAAAATATTTGCTAAATTATACCTGTAATCTATAAAAATCACTTGAAAAACCTTGGGTTATTTAATATAATCAGAGGTAGCCGAGTTAAAAAGCGCCGAGTGTGCGGAATGCGCTTCGGCGTGAAAACAAAAATTGAACTTAAATTTTTTAAGGAGGACATTCATAATGGCAAAAGCTAAATTTGAAAGAACCAAGCCCCATTGTAACATTGGTACCATTGGCCACGTTGACCATGGCAAGACCACTCTGACCGCTGCGATCACCAAGGTTCTGGCAGAGAGAGTAGCCGGCAACGCAAAGGTGGATTTTGAGAACATCGACAAGGCTCCTGAAGAGAGAGAGCGTGGTATCACGATTTCTACCGCACACGTAGAATATCAGACCGAGAAGAGACATTACGCACACGTTGACTGCCCGGGACATGCTGACTATGTAAAGAACATGATCACCGGAGCTGCTCAGATGGACGGCGCCATCCTGGTGGTGGCTGCTACTGACGGCGTTATGGCTCAGACCAAGGAGCATATCCTGCTGTCCCGTCAGGTGGGCGTGCCTTATATCGTAGTGTTCATGAACAAGTGCGATATGGTTGACGATCCTGAACTGCTGGAGCTGGTTGAGATGGAGATCACCGAGCAGCTGGAGGAGTATGAGTTCACAGACTGCCCGATCGTGAAGGGTTCCGCTCTGAAGGCTCTGGAAGATCCCAACGGTGAGTGGGGCGACAAGGTTATGGAGCTGATGGATACTGTAGACAGCTACATTCCTGATCCTCAGCGTGACACTGACAAGCCTTTCCTGATGCCTGTTGAGGACGTGTTCACCATTACCGGACGTGGTACTGTTGCTACCGGACGTGTGGAGCGTGGTACTCTGCATCTGAATGATGAAGTTGAAATCATCGGTATCAGAGAAGATACCAAGAAGACCGTTGTTACCGGTATCGAGATGTTCCGCAAGATGCTGGATGAGGCTCAGGCCGGCGATAACATCGGCGCTCTGCTTCGTGGCGTTCAGAGAACCGAAATCGAAAGAGGACAGGTTCTTGCAAAGCCCGGCACCGTTACCTGCCATACAAAGTTTACCGCTCAGGTTTATGTTCTGACCAAGGACGAGGGTGGCCGTCATACACCTTTCTTCAATAACTATCGTCCTCAGTTCTATTTCAGAACAACCGATGTTACCGGTGTCTGCGCTCTGCCTGCCGGAACTGAGATGTGCATGCCTGGCGATAACGTTGAGATGACCATCGAGCTGATCCATCCCATCGCTATGGAGCAGGGACTGACCTTTGCTATCCGTGAGGGTGGACGTACAGTAGGTTCTGGAAGGGTTGCTACGATTATTGAGTAAATAGAATTCTGACGAATTCATTAGTAAAGAGCTAGATTTTATGGGGCTTTCTGAGAAATCGGGAAGCCCTTTTTGAAACTTTGCAACAGTGAAAAAGTTGTAAGTGGTGCCAAAACGGTGCCATAAGCGAATTATTAGCTTTGACAAAAGGCGATATAAGTATTGAAATGGAAACACGACGCTCTAACTCCAGTAAGAATGACTGATCAATCTTATCTTCGGGTAAGCGGTGGAAGCAGTCCGGCTCGCTAAAGTAGCGTTTCTGGGGACTCTTTCCATTCTCAGGGAAGAGTGGATCTTCTGATTATAGGGCTGATGAATAATATGAGAAGTTCGGCAGAGGAAATTGTATTAAAAGAACTGATATATGTGTAGTATTGGTGCGGAGCGTAATGCTTCGCATTTTCAAGTTCCTAATGCAGAATAATTGTTGTTATGATATAATCAATTTGCCTTAAAAGGAAATTTTAAAGTTTGGAGTAGAAAATAATGGGTCAAATTAAGCTGATTAAGGTATCTGCTGAGTATGCAGAAAAAATTTTGGAATATAGAGCTGAATTTCCTACTGAACGTATGAGAGTTACATATGACCCAAGCAGAATACCGGGTATGGATTATCTTGAAAAGTATGAAACTGTGTTTGAGTGGCTTCAATTTTGTGAAGATATGGTGGATAAAATAACCTGGTACATGGCAATCCGTGAAAACGACGGTAAGATTGTCGGTTTTATTGTTTTTCGTCATAAGCTGGAATACGATGATGACGATATAGAATTTGCTTCAAACTTTGGCTATTCAGTTCGCCCAAGTGAGCGCGGCAAAGGATATGCAAAAGAGCAACTTAGGCTTGGTTTACAGAAAGCAAAAGAAATGGGACTTGATAAAGTGCGAATTGTTTGTCGTGATATAAACATTGGTAGCAATAAAACAATTCTTGCTAACAGTGGTGTGTATGTCGATATGATTCATGGTGAGGTGTCGGGGATGAACATTAATCGTTATGACATTCCGCTTTCCTGATTTTGGGTGACTGGTAGGGGCACATATTTTATTGATTTTATTTTATTGAATCTAAAGAGAAAATGACAATGTATTTACATATCAACAGAGAAAAAAATACCGGTGAATCAACTCATGAACCTAATGAAGCAAACATACTGGGCGCCGGAACGGTCAGAAGAGGATGTTCTAACTGCCATGAAAAATTCGGATTCCTTTGGTGCATTTGACGAAGAAGATAACCTTGTGGGTTTTGCCATAGTGGTAACGGACTTTGTTTCCATCTTATATTTGTGTGATGTGATTGTGGATGAGAGTCACAGAGGACAAGGTATCGGGAAGATGCTCATGTCCGCAGTGGTTTCAGATGAGCGTTTTGTAAAGGCAGGGGCATTATTAAAGACAAAAGATGCCCATGGTTTATACAGAAAATATGGATTTCACGATGTGGATGCCGGTAGGGTAATGTATCGTACAAAAGAGGGATGAGTTGAAAGGATTGAACAAATGATTTATTTAGAAACAGAACGGCTTATTTTAAGAGATTATCGTGAAGATGATTTTGATGAATATTTTCGGCTGAAAACAGATGAGAAAACGATGTATTATTTGCAGGATATTCAATTGTTTTCAAAAGAGGAAGCGGATGAGGACTTTCAGATGGTTCAGGAGGATATGAAAAAGCTGGACAGGAAATTCTATTTTTTACATATGGAATTAAAAGAGTCACATGAGCAGGTTGGAAGTGTGGGCTACACAGTGACAGACAATACGCCAGCGGGAAAACTGGTTCATGCAGGGTATTTCACATATCCCAAGTTCTGGGGAAATGGGTATACAACGGAGGCTTTAAAAAAGGTTCTGGAGTTTGCTTTTACGGAACATGACGTGTACAGAGTGACCACAGGATGTCTGGCTGAGAATGTTGGCTCGGAAAGTGTTATGCAAAAATGTGGTCTGATTAAGGAAGCGGAGCATGTTGATTATGAATGGCACGATGGGAAAATGAAAACACGATTGGAATATCGGTTGTTGAAGCAAGAGTGGGAGAAATAGCATGAAATTCAACAATGTTTATTTTATTAATGGAACCGCATATGCAGGCAAATCGACTATGGTAAAAATGTTGGCAGAAAAATATAATGGAATGGCATGTGAAGAAAACTACCATGATGCACGAATTTCAGAGTTAGACAGTTGTGAATTTCCGGGTTTGACATATACAAGGGATTTAAAGGATTGGAGAGAGTTTATCAGAAGAACTCCAGATGAATATGAAGCATGGATTAAAGAAGCTACGAGAGAATGCACTATTTTGGAATTACAAATTCTTGAAGATTTATCTAAACAAGATAAAATGATATTTGTTGATACGAATATTCCAGTAGAAGTATTGGCAGAAGTATCAGATAATGATCATGTTTTAATTATGTTGGCAGAACCAGAAATATCTGTTAATAGATTTTTTGAGCGACCAGATAAGGAAAAACAGTTTTTGTATCAATTATTATTAAAGGAAGAAGACACTGACAAAGCGATGGAAAATTTTAGAGAATGCTTAAAACGTGTTAATTCAAAGGAAATATACGATCATTTTCTAAATTCTGGTTTTGACGTTATTTTAAGAGATGATAAAAGAACAATAGAAGAGACTCTTGCATTGGTGGAAAAATCATTTAAAATGAAGTAGATAGATTCTTTTCAGTTTGATTGAGAGGTGCATCCCGGTGCCAAAACGGTGCCAAGAAATCATGCAAATATCAATAGACCATATAACACTAGCGAAAATACGCAGATTTCAACCATAAAAAGTATAGAAAATACATCAAAAAACGCTATTTATATAGCGTGAGGGTGGTAGGACTGTTGGTTCTGGCAGGGTTGCTACTATCATCGAGTAAT
>OFGC01000737.1_pt1 | contig 29426 bp, 26 predicted proteins | sample 1521691 | NCBI WGS metagenome assembly OFGC01 (sample SAMEA3504121, study PRJEB24116) | mouse gut metagenome | biome: mouse gut; feature: mouse-associated habitat; material: faeces | place: Denmark | collected 2011
TTTCCCTGGAGTAAAATCTGATTTTCCGTATACTCCAGAATTCCCCTGTAATTCTCGATCCACGCCTCACTGTTTCCCGTAAGGGTAACCTTCATGGCTCCCATACAAATGTCCTTGGGCAGCTTCAGGGTTTCTACAAATTGTTCTTTTCTTTGATTACGGTCACGGTTCTTCTTCATGTTTTCATTATATTATACCCGCCTGAAAATTATTCGAGGCTGCCGCACCTAAGCGCAGCAGCCTCCATCAATAATCCATCATCATATTACTATTTTCGGTAAAGCCGTGAAAAGGAATTATCTATAAAATATCCACGATAAAGGGTCTTGACATGGGCGGATCTTTTTCAATATGGCAGGCTGCCCGAAAGTGCTCTCCGGCAGCTTCCGCCTGTTCCCAGCCTGCGGCATGTATGACCGCAAGAGTTTCTCCCGCCTTCACGGAATCTCCGGCCTTTTTATGCAGCACCAATCCCACGGCAGGATCGATACAGCTGTTCTTTGTCTCCCGGCCTCCTCCCAGCATCAGCGAGCAGACCCCCGCCTCCTGGCAGTCAATATGATGCACATATCCCTCTGCATCTGCCGTCACAGGCAGCTGAATCGGCGCCTGAGGAAGCTGCCGGGGATCATACACTGCCCTGGGGTCGCCCCCCTGGGCTTCCACCAGCTCCGCCAGCTTTTTCAGAGCACTGCCGTCCGCTATGACTTTTTGAAGCATGGCTCTGGCCTCCCCCTCCTGTTCTGCCTTTCCCCCGGCCATCAGCATCCGGCTGCCCAAAACCAGGCACAACTCCACGAAATCCTTCGGCCCTCTTCCCTGCAGAGTGTCGATGGCCTCCTTCACCTCCAGGGCATTGCCTATGGCGTACCCCAGCGGCTGATCCATATCGGAGATCACAGCCGTCATTCTGCGCCCGGCATTTCTGCCGATCTTCACCATCTCCTCTGCCAGAGCCCTGGCATCTGCCTCGCTCTTCATGAAGGCGCCGCTGCCCGTCTTCACATCCAGCACAATGGCATCTGCTCCTGCAGCCAGCTTTTTGCTCATGATGGAGCTGGCAATCAGCGACATATTATCCACGGTTGCAGTCACATCCCGCAACGCATACAGCTTCTTGTCCGCAGGGGCCAGGTCAGCAGTCTGGCCCATAATGGCAATCCCGATGCGATTTACATTTTCAATGAATCTCTCCGTAGTCAGTGCAGTGGAAAAGCCTGGAAAGCTTTCCAGCTTATCGATGGTTCCGCCTGTATGGCCCAGCCCCCGTCCACTCATCTTGGCCACAGGAATTCCGCAGGCCGCAGTCATAGGCCCCAGCGCCAGAGAGGTCTTGTCCCCCACGCCTCCGGTGCTGTGTTTATCCACCTTAATTCCATGGATGCCGGACAAATCCAGCATATCTCCGCTGCGAGCCATGGCCATGGTCAGCGCAAGGGTCTCCCGTTCCGTCATTTTTTGGAAAAATATGGCCATCATCAGGGCAGAAACCTGATAATCCGGAATTTCTCCCTCTGTGTACCCTTGAACAAAAAACCGGATCTCTTCCTCGGACAGTTCTCCGCCGCCCCTTTTTTTCAGAATAATGTCATACATTCTCATGGCCATACATCCTTTCTCAGCCCTGCGGCCTTCCATTACTGATTCCAGTTATGGAGTGGTCAGTCTCAGGTAAATGGCTCCCAATCTGTCTATTTCCGAATCACAGGAGCCATGTACTCCTGCCAGGCCATAGCCCTCCGGAGCCCGGAAGGTAAATACCTCTTTTTCCTTTTTACCGCCCTCCAGCACGTTGCCCAGATTGGTGACAAATTTCACATAGGAAATACGATAGGTACTGGTAAGAGATTTCTTCGCCTTACATACCTCCATAGATACTATATATTCTCCATCCGCCAAAGTCAACTCCTGATATGTGCCTCCGCTTCCTCCGGCAGACACCTCCTCACCCTGATAGGTAAAGGCAATTCCGTCTACCCGGCTGCCTGTTCGAATCGCAATTTTTTCCGGCATCCGCTCTCCCATGGCCTCCATAAAGCTGAAGCCCGTGCCTCCGCCTCCACCATAGGTCTGTGTGGTCAGAACATTTTCCTTCAATTCATAGCGGAAGGTGGCAGTGATGGGGAAGTGATCGGACAGCTGATTTCCGTCTTCATCGGTAAAGTCTGTCTTGAGGGCATAATAATCTACGGACAACTCCACATTTTTCCCGCTCCTGTACCAGATCTTATCCACCACCTCATTGGCTGCGCTGTTTCTGTTTTCTTCGTCGATCAGCGCATCGCTTCCGAATACCGGCTCTACGCCGCCGCGCATATACTCCACCCAGATATCCGTCAGCCCGCAGGGATCCAGCACCGTCTCTCTGATTTTGTCCCTGGTGTACCTGCAATTAGTGTCCCCGATCACGATTACCGCCTTACCCGACGATTTCTGGAGGATCAGCTCCGCCAGCTGTTTCAGATTGGACTCTCTGGCCGCCATGGAACCGGGATCCGTGCCCGCATCTGTATGTATATCATAGATATCAATATAATATCCCGGCGCAATTTCCATGGAAGAGTACAGAATTCCCTTGGGTGTCATCTGATCCGCACCGTTGGTGATAAAGCCGTGGGAATCATTCCACTTATACCGCTGTGTCTCATAAAGAGGGAATGCCGATAAAAAGTTCATGCCGTCCCCCACAGGCACATTTCCGCTGGTCGGGGTCAGATAAGGCAGCGTTACCTGGGAGATCAGCTGCTTATGATATGCAAAATCCTCCTGCACACTGACCAGATCATACTCATTCAAAAGGGGACTCATTTTTACGGTATTTTTTGCCGGATCACTGCTGGATATAATCCCCGGCAGCCCCGCCACATTCAGGGAAAGCACTCTGAAACTTCCCTGGGATGACTCTGACGCCTGCGCCTTAAGCGTCTGTCCGCTTCCTGTCGTCAGCCCTGCCGCCATCAGCAGAGCCAGTCCTGCCGCAAGCCACTTCATTGATTTCTTTCTCATCATTTCCGCAACCTCCTTTTTGTTTTTGGCCTTGCCATTTGTTTTTTGCTTTACTTTTTGTTTTTGCTATGCTTTTTGTTTTTGCTATGCTTTTTGTTTTTGCTTTACTTTTTGTCTTTTGCCTTTTGCCTTTCTTTTTGTTTTGTGCTTTGCTTTTTGTTTCGTATTTTTACCGGCTTTATGCTTTGTTTTCAGCTCCCGGCCCGGTTTGGATGATTGCTTTCGTTCTGTTTCCCTGATTCACCTCCTGTCTTTCCTCCGGTATCCGGCACTGATTTATTCTGTATATCTACATGGTTTTCACTTTATTTATCCTTAATTTATTTTATCAATGTACTATTATTACTTTTCTCATCTCTCACGCTCATGTTTTCTGATAATAAGATCTTAGCATAGACATATGACTATCTCAACGCAATCGTTGCTTTTTTTGATGTATTTATTGCAGATTTTGCTTTTTCCTAGGCTTTTTCACCCTGCAGGCTGTCCGCTGCAATTATATGAATACGGAAAGGAAATACCGCATAGGTTTTCACTAGATCCTTTTCCGTCATTATTGAAAGGCCAGGATAGCTTATGGAAATTTACGTGGTAAAAGAAGAAGACAGCATAGATGACATTGCAGAAGCTCTGGAGATCTCACCCCAGCAGCTGATTTTTGATAATCAGTTAATCTATCCCTATGCCCTCGCCATCGGCCAGGCGCTTCTGGTGGAAAAAGGCGCCCGAAGCGCCGCCCGGGCCATATCCGTCAGCGGATACGCCTACCCCTTTATCAGTCCCTGGGTGTTAGAACAGACCCTTCCCTTTTTGACAGCTCTGCCTGTCTTTTCCTATGGCTTTACTCCGGAAGGAGAGCTTCTTCCGCCGCCTTACGGAGAGGACCAATGGATGATCTCGGAGGCGCTTCGATTCGGAGTCCTGCCTATTCTCACTCTCACTCCTTTCGGTCCCGACGGCAATTTTAATAACCAGCTGATCCATTCTGTGGTAAACGATTCTGTTTACAGGGACAACCTGATTCAAAATATGCTGGGATTAATGTATGAAAAGGGATACTTGGGGGTTGACATCGATTTTGAATATATTCTGGCAGAGGATAAAGATGCCTTTTCGGCTTTTGTGAGACAGACTGCAGAAATCATGCGCGCCAACGGATTTCAGACCTCCGTAGCCCTGGCGCCAAAGACTTCCGATGATCAGAAAGGCCTTTTATACGAGGGGAAAGATTACCGGGCCTTGGGAGAAGCCGCGGATCATGTGCTTTTAATGACTTATGAATGGGGCTATACCTATGGTCCGCCCATGGCCGTGGCGCCCCTGAATCAGGTGCGCCGGGTAGTAGAATATGCCCTGACGCAAATTCCCGCGGAAAAGATCAATCTGGGAATTCCCAATTACGGCTATGACTGGCCCCTTCCCTATGAAAGAGGCGTCACCAAAGCGGAAACCATCAATAATATTCAGGCAGTGCGCATCGCTGTGGCAAATGATGCCGAAATACAATTTGACGAAACGGCGCAAAGTCCCTTTTTCACCTATGCAGACCAGGGAACAGCGCATGAGGTCTGGTTTGAGGATGTACGAAGCCTGTCCGCCAAATTTGACCTGATAAAGGAATTCGGCCTCCGGGGATGCGGCTACTGGCAGATCATGCAATGGTTCCGCGCTAACTGGCTGTTGCTGAAGGACCGCTTTTTCATTGAAAAAAATTAGATTATACGCCTGCTTTCCTGCAGATATTTTGAAGACAGCATCTGTCACAATAGGGTTTGGTGCGGGCAGTGCAGACCGCCCTGCCATGCTCCACCAGCCTGTGACAGAAATCACTGCCCTCCTGGGGCGGAATAATCTTCCACAATTCCTTTTCCACCTTGGCTGGTTCCTTGATTCCGTCCACCAGCCCCATCCGGTTTACGAGGCGGATACAGTGGGTATCTGTCACAATGGCCGGCTTTCCAAACACATCTCCCATGATCAGATTTGCGCTCTTTCTGCCCACTCCGGGCAGAGCAAGCAATTTCTGAAAATCCTCCGGCACTCTGCCGCCATACTCGTCCCTCAGCATTTTCATGCAGGCGCTGATGTCTCTGGCTTTGCTGTTTCCCAGGCCGCAGGGATGCACGATTTCTTCTATTTTCTCCACAGGCGCTTCCGCCAGTGCATTTACATCCGGATATTTTTCATACAGCTTTTCCACTACCACATTGACTCTGGCGTCCGTACACTGTGCCGCCAGGCGCACGCTGACCAAAAGCTTCCAGGCCTGATCATAATCCAGCGTACAGCCTGCGTCCGGATATTCCGCCTTCAGTTTTTCTATGATCTCCAATGCCCGCTGTTTTTTCGTCATATCATTTGTCTCCTTGTTTTCCGTATCTCAGGTCTTTTCGCCGTGGGACAACATTATTTCCTCTCCTGTCTCCAGAAAAAAGCAGCTTCCCCCATATCCACAGGATTCATACAGCCGCACCACAATTTCCCGCATGCGCCCATCCAGCTGGTGATACACCGTCCCTGGCTCCCAGGGAAGTCCTGCAATATAGGCTCTCTGCCGTCTGTCCAGCTTCTGAAGCCTCTTTTCCAGACCGGCGGAGTCCTCCTTTGCCTGCTGGCCGAAATCACAGGCGATATATATCTTTTCCGGACAGACTCCTGCACATTTTTCCTCCAGAAAGACCGACAGCTTCCCGTCCTTTGCACAGTCATACTGCTGCTTCTTCCAGATAATATCCTCTGCCGCTCTGCCGGCCTGCAGCACAACACGGCGGAAGGTGGCTTTTCCGTACCGGTCATATTCCTTTACATATTCTGCCTTTTCCGGTGTTTCGCTCTTTCCCGGCTCTTCCAGCAGAATGATCCTCTTTTTGACAAGATGCTCCCACACGGTTCTCTGTACCTTTTTATGGGAAATCGGATATAAAAGCTGTTTTTCGATTTCATCCACCGTACAGCCCAGGTCTGCCAGATGCCTGATCGCTCCGCCTCCTGCTGCCTCAAATGTAAAACCGGATAGAGCCTCTCTGAAATAATCATTTTCTGCCATTCTTTTGCCCCGCCCGAAACCTTTTATGTTTTTCCTCGTCTATCTGATTAACCATCAAAAATATATCAGGAGGTATCAATTTATGAAAAAAGGAAGCATTATTTTTCCCATCGTCACCTTATCCCTTTTATTGTCAGCCTGCGGGGCAGCGCCTGCACCGGATAAGCCAAGCCCCTCCGGTACGCCGCAATCCCTGGAAGGCGGCTCAGACAACGCCCTGGACCAGTCCCCGGACGCTTCCCGGGAGGATCTTCAGAATGCAGCCCCGGAGAGCAGCCAGATTCCGCCCCAGAAAGACAATCAGACCAAAGCCCCGGATGAAGATACACATTCTCATGTATTATCCTCGGGAAATAATGTGATTGAGCACGATCCTGCGGGCTACTGCGGAAATACCGTGACCACAGTCGTTTTTCATCCTACATCCGGAGATGGCTGGGAATGCTCCTTCTGGGGAAGCGACTCCGTAAACCTTACGGATCTGCTGAGATTTCTGGATTACAGCGAAGGAATCTGCCGTTGTATGCCGGAATACACTGTAAGCACAGAATTTGACCAGAATTACGGAATCAATCTGACAGAGGGCTACGTCCGCTGTGAAGACGAACAGGTATCCCTCACTGCCGAACAGCTGGATACGATCCGGGACATCCTGGAGCGGGTATCCGCCGACAAATGAAATGTCAATTCTTAAAGCTGTGGATCGGTGCAGGGATACGCCCGCCGCGGCCTATAAAGGCATCGCAGGAGAACTGGTTCACAGGCATCACCGGCGCATACCCCAAAAGGCCGCCGAACTCCACGATATCTCCCACTCCCTTGCCGATGACAGGAATAATGCGCACCGCCGTTGTCTTCTGATTCACCATGCCGATCGCCATTTCATCCGCTATGATGCCGGAAATAGTGGAAGCCCTGGTATCGCCGGGAATCGCGATCATATCCAGTCCCACGGAGCAGACGCAGGTCATGGCCTCCAGCTTCTCCAAGGTCAGCGCACCCGCCTTCACCGCATCGATCATTCCCTGATCCTCGCTGACCGGGATGAACGCTCCGCTCAGTCCTCCCACATAGGAGGACGCCATAACGCCGCCCTTCTTCACCTGATCATTCAACAGGGCAAGGGCAGCTGTGGTGCCGGGAGCCCCTGCGTATTCCAGTCCCATTTCGCACAAAATGTCCGCCACGCTGTCTCCGATGGCAGGAGTGGGCGCCAGAGACAGATCCACAATGCCAAAGGGAACCTTCAGCCTTCTGGAGGCTTCTCTGGCCACCAGCTGTCCCACCCGGGTAACCTGAAAGGCCGTTCTTTTGATGGTCTCACAAAGTACCTCGAAGCTTTCCCCCCGGATCTTTTCCAGAGCAGTCTTTACCACCCCGGGACCGCTGACACCCACATTAACTACCTTATCCGCCTCTGTAACCCCGTGAAAGGCTCCCGCCATAAAAGGATTGTCATCGGGCGCGTTGCAGAATACCACCAGCTTGGCACAGCCCAGAGAGTCATTTTCTTTGGTGCATTCCGCAGTTTTCCGAATAATCTCTCCCATAAGTCTTACCGCATCCATATTGATGCCGGTTCTGGTAGACCCCAGATTTACGGAGCTGCATACTCTCTCCGTAGTTGACAGCGCCAGCGGGATGGAACGAATCAGCAATTCCTCAGCCTGAGACATTCCCTTGCTGACCAGAGCGGAATAACCGCCTATAAAGTTTACTCCCACCTCACAGGCCACCCTGTCCAGCGTCCCGGCTATAGACGCAAAATCCTCCTTTGTCCTGCAGGCGGTGCCGCCGATCAGGGCAATCGGGGTCACGGAGATTCGCTTATTTACGATTGGTATTCCAAATTCCCTGGATATCTGCTCCCCCGTGCTTACCAGATCCTTCGCCGATTCATATATCTTTCGGTAGATCTTTTCCTTCAGCTTTTCCAGGTCGGAATCTATACAGTCCAGAAGACTGATCCCCAGAGTAATGGTCCGCACATCCAGGTTTTCCTCCGTGATCATTTTGTTTGTCTGCGTCACTTCATGTAAATTGATCATTCATGCCTCCCAATGTTTCTATACTCCTGGAATTTTGACTACTGCCCGTCTTTGCTGCCGCAGAAAAAATTCCCGGAGACTATTCCGGCTTTAGTCCATACATTCTTACAGACGATGCATCATGTCAAAAATCTCTTCCTTCTGGCATCTGACCGCCACACCGATCTCCTGTCCCAGCGCCGCCAGCTCGTCAGCCATATCCCCAAACTGTTTGCTCATGCGGCTGGTATCCACAATCATCATCATGTTAAAATATTCCTGCACTATAGTCTGAGATATATCAAGAATGTTAACGTCGTTTCCGGCCAGATAGGTACAGACCTTTGCAATGATTCCCACCGTATCCTTCCCCACCACCGTAATAATCGCTCTCTTCATAGACTCTCCGTTTCCGCGCTCCTGAAGCGCACATTTTTCCATATTTTGATTTTCCGCATTTCACAGTACTACCGCCGGCGTCAGATCACTGCGCCTGGCTACCCTGATATCAAAATCCTTGGCCTGATAAGGATTATCTCCCAGATTGATCTCCAGCCGCACCGATTCGTAAGCCAGTTCCGGAAGATTATTTTCCTTGCTCAAATGTCCCAAAAGTATAGTACACAGTCCGTCGTGCAAAATCCTTCCCAAAAGCCGTCCCGAATTCTCATTGGATAAATGTCCCCGGTCTCCCAGAATGCGCTGTTTCAGATAATAAGGATATGGCCCTACCTGGAGCATGTTTACATCATGGTTTGCCTCCAGCAGAAGGGCATCCATCCCCTTGAGGCATTCCACCGTATAATCATTGTAGACTCCCAGATCCGTACATACTGCCACCCGCCGGCTTCCATAGGAAATACGGTAGCCCACCGGCTGTGCGGCATCATGGGATATATGCATGGGGTTGATGGTCAGATCCTTAATGGTCAGCTTCCGGTCCTCCTGTACCTCACGATACAGACTCTCCTCCACATTTCCCAGACTGCTGCAGGATTTCATGGCCTTGATGGTTCCTGCAGTGGCGTAAATGGGAATCTCATATTTTCTGGCTATCACTCCAAGCCCTTGAATATGGTCCGCATGCTCATGAGTAATCAATATTCCGTCGATATCTCTGCCCGTAAGCCCCAACTCATGAAGGCCGTTTTCCGTTCTTTTCCCGCTGATGCCCACGTCTACAAGCAGATGTGTGGCCTCCGACCCCACGTAGATACAATTCCCGCTGCTTCCGCTTGCAATACTGCACAGTCTCATCGCCCTGTCCCTCTAGCTTCCCAGTATATTTCTATCACATCACCGTTTTGAATGGACTCCAGATACTCAGCCTTTCGTCCGTTAAGGTTTGTGACAATATCGCGGCCCGCCGGATTGTTTAAATCAAAATCAATGAAGGAAAATATGTCCACGAACACATACCGCTCCTTGCCGGACAGGGTCACAGGATATCCGTTTACTATCACCGATATATTTTCCGTCCCCTGCCCGGCTTCCGTCTCTGTGTGTTTCTCCCGGTTTATTTTACTGAAATCGCTCCCAAATTCGGTCTCCCTATATTCGGTCTTGCCGGATTCCGCATTTCCGTACCCGGACTTATCAATACCGCTCTCCCCGAAACCGGATTCCGAAACGGATTCCGGATTTTCCCCGGTGTCAGGCCTGCCGTCTCTCCGCTCTCCTCCCAGCAGGCTTTGAGCAAATGCAAGGGACCTTTGAGCCGCCTCCCGGATTTCCCGGGCAGCAGCGGCCTCCTTGGCAGCCCGGCGCTTTTCGGCCTCTTCCTCCGTTTCTTCCTCCAAATCAGCGTAGGTAACCTCCGCCGTTACATCCCAGCTCAATGTAAAATTTTCATAAACTCTGGTCTCAGGTCTGGCGGGCGTTTCATTTACCAATATCCTGCCGCCCAGAGGAACATCCATAAACTCCGCAATCTCCCGTACCGTATAGGAATTTCTGATCTGAATGCCGTCTCCCTCCCGGATCAGATAAAATTCGTTTTCCATCCGTCCATTCACGGCTGCCGTCTTTGGCAGGTCGATTTTTGCGCCGTTCACATATACATGCAATCTTTCCGAAAGCTCGGGCAGTCTGCCCAGCTCCAGAGCCGCCGCCTCGCCCACGGTAGAGGATGTCACCTGAATATGGTCTCCGTTATGTACCTGGGCGTAAATATCCGCATTCTCTCCATTGACGGTAATCACTGCCGCTTCCCCCTGGATTCCCCTCACCATCCGGCTTTTCCCATTCACCGTAAAGGTCAGCGGCGTCCCCCGCCGTGGGAACAGCTCCTCGTTGGGAAAATCGGACTGGACAGCCGCATCTGCCACAGACAGTCTTCCGTTGTCATAAAGCTTAACCCGCTTGCCGTTAAACTCTACGAAAATAAAATTATTGCTCTGTTCGTAATAGCTCAGGCAGATTCCGATAGGCGTTACCATCATGGAATCCCTGCGGGGCTGCTCATTTTCAAACTCAATGTTTTGCATGACTTCCTGACCCCGGATGGCCACACGCTCCTTGACAATATCCAGCTCCTTTGCCAGAAATTCCGTGTAGCCGGGAACCATTCCGCCGCCTCCCACCACAAATACTGCGCTGACAGACTTTTCCCCGTTCAGCTCCCTGATACAGGCCGCCACCATCTTTGCCATTTCCTGGACGTGATCCGCCAAAAGGGACTCAACCTCCTTTGCAGCGATCACCTGAGGCAGTCCCATAATATCCAGATATTCAACAGACTCCTGGACTCCTGCCTTTCGTTTGATCTGCTCCGCGGTATCAAAATCTACCAGACAATGCTGAACGATAATATCTGTGAGACTGTCTCCCGCCACGGGAATCATTCCGTAGGCCGTAATAGTTCCATCCTTTGTAATGGAAATATCGCTGGTGCCTGCCCCCACATCCACCAGCGCCATATTCAGCATGCGAAACTTCTCCGGAATGGCCACCTGAATGGCGGCAATGGGCTCCAGCGTCATGTTTGCCACATGCAGCCCCGCCAGCTCCACCGCCTTGTAGAGACCGTCCACCACATCATCCGGCAAAAACGTGGCGATCAAGTCCACCGCCATATGTTTTACCTTGTGGCCCTCCAGGTTTCCAATCTGGTAACCGTTCATATAGTAACGCATAGGCGTATAGCCTACACAGTAAAATTTCATATCCGTATCATTGGTTTTCTGAAATTCCTCGTAGGCCTGCTCCACCCCCATGGTAGACAGGGAATACACATCCTCCTCCGTGACCTCGTGGTCCTCGTCGAAGCTTGTCTCCGCATGGGTGGTCACCGTCCGCAACACGCGCCCTGCGGCTGCGATACAGACCTCCGTCAGCTTTCGGCTCAGATCCTCCTCCAGCTGTTCCTTGACCTGGGTAATGGTCTGTCCCACCTTGCCGATATCATGAATCTGTCCGTCCAGCATGGCTCTGGTCTCATGCTCCCTGCCCCTCTGCGCCAGCACATGGAATTTATCTCCGTTCAGGTAACCTACTGTGCCAATAATGCTCCTGGTACCGATATCCAGTCCGAACACCAGCTGCCCCTGTCCTTCTCTCACTCCCGCCATGTATAAGCCTCCAGTTTTCTGTCTATTTGTCTGAAACTCTCCTCCAGGGCGCCGCTGTTATCGATGACAAAGTCACAGGCATTACGAAAAGCCTGCTCCGACAGCTGGCTGTCCATGATCTGATCGATCCTCTCCCCGCTGTACCCCCGGGACTGGGACAATCTGCGTCTCCTGGTCTCCTCATCCGCATAAATATACCACATTTCATCCACCAAACCGCCGTACCCGCACTCCACCAAAAGCGCCGCCTCCACAAAAAACAGCTCCGCTTCTCCCTTTACCCGGGCCGCCTTCAGACGATTCAGCAGGTATTCCTTTACCGCCGGGTGAATAATATGATTTACCTGCTCCAACAAATCCGAAGAAGCAAAGATCCTCTCCGCCATCCTCTGTCTGTCAATTTCGCCCCGGGGATCCAAAATGTCCCGGCCCAGCAATTCCACCAGCTGCCGGTAACAGGCCGTTCCGGCCTGCTTCACCTCATGAGCAGCCTGGTCTGCCAGATAAATCTCACACCTGTAATGCCTTTGTATATAACAAAGCAGCTCCGATTTCCCGGCTCCGATTCCGCCGGTTATCCCTATAAATCTCATATTGTATCTCTGATGCCCCTCTTATCTGTCCCTCAAGAAAAAGCCTTTTCAAATCCAGTTGATCGGTAATAAATTATTTGGCCTCATACCAGTTGTCTCCAGTGTGAAGATCAATTTCCAGCGTAACGGCCAGATCGGCAGCGGATTTCATATTTTCTGTCAAAATCTGCCGCACCTGCTCTTCTTCCTCCCGAAGGGTTTCAATTACCAGCTCATCGTGCACCTGCAGAATCAATCTGGATTTCAGTCCCGCATCCCGAAGCGCTCTCCACACACGAATCATGGCGATCTTGATAATGTCTGCCGCCGTGCCCTGAATAGGGGAATTCATAGCCACACGCTCTCCAAAGGACCGCTGCATGAAATTGGAGGAGGACAGCTCAGGAATCGGCCTGCGCCTGCCGAACATAGTGGTCACATATCCCTTTTCCCTGGCATCCTTCACCAGATTATCCAGAAATTCCTTTACACCGGGATAAGTGGCAAAGTATTGCTCGATATACTCTGCCGCTTCCTTTTTGCTGATACTCAGATCCTGGCTCAGCCCAAAGGAGCTGATGCCGTACACAATCCCGAAATTCACCGCCTTGGCGTTGCGCCGCTGCAGATCCGTGACCTCCTCAAAGGGCGTGTGGAATACCTTGGAAGCAGTAATCCTGTGAATATCCTGATCCATACGATAGGCCTCTATCAGCTGATCGTCTCCTGACATATGAGCCAGCACCCTCAACTCAATCTGAGAGTAATCCGCATCCATAAATTCCCATCCCTGCCGGGGTACAAACACCTTTCGGATACGCCTCCCCAACTCCATCCGCATGGGGATGTTCTGCAGATTCGGCTCTGTGGAGCTGATTCTTCCTGTGGCTGTGATGGTCTGGTTGAAGCTTGTGTGAATCCTCCTGTCCTCCCTGATGCAGGCAGCCAGCCCGTCCGCATAGGTGGATTTCAATTTGGTGAGAGTTCTGTATTCCAGAATGTCCTTGACAATCTGATAATCCCCCGCCAGCTTTTCCAGCACATCCGCCGCCGTGGAATACCCTGTCTTTGTCTTTTTTCCTCCGGGCAGGTGCATGGTGTCAAAAAGCACCTCTCCCAGCTGTTTGGGGGAATTGATGTTGAATTCCACACCTGCCTGAATGTGAATGGCTTTCTCCAGCTCCCGGATCCGTTCCACCAAAGCGTCGCCGTAGGCCTTCAGCTCCTCCCGGCGGACCTCCACTCCCTCCTTCTCCATATCGTAAAGCACCAGAGAAAGAGGCATTTCCACTTCCCTCATCAACCGATCCATCCCCGTTTCCTGCAGCTTTTTCTCCAGCACCCGGGAAGCCATGGCACAGATATACGCCGTATAACAGCAATATTGCATAAACTTTTCCGGCTGGGCAGCCGCCGCCTCCGCCAGAGATGACTTGCCGAAACTTTCCTTTCTGCCGGAAACCATAATTCCCAAATGCTCCGATGCGATGGTCTCCGGATCATAATCGCTCTTTAGAGGATACAGCAGGTACGCTCCGATCAGAATATCAAAATAGCGGTCAGTGGTGCTGCAGTCCAGCCATTGGTACATTTTCTTTATATCAAATGCGGCAATCTTTGCTCTCCCGGACAACTCAAGAAGAGCCTGACGAATCAGGGCGCTGTCCCCGTCCTGGGAGCTGTGAATCTCCTGGTCAAACAAGGACAGCTGAACATTTTCCCGGGGAGGAAGACCATAAAAGCAGGTGTCCTTTTCCGGGACGCAGACTGCCGCACCCAGAAGCCTGCCCTCCTCCAGGGCCAAATAGAGCCCTGCCTGATCTGCTGCCTTGATCTTTCCTATATATGCCAGAAACTCCTTCTGATTCTGTGCTCTGCGGAAAGTCCTTTCGATCTCTTCCAGATCGGCAGCTTCCTTTTCCACATTAAATCGTCCCAGCAAATTTTTAAATTCCAGCTGACGGAACAGCTCGTAAGCCTCCTGCGTATAAAACCCTTCCGCTTTCGCCTCCTGATAATCCAGTGTGATGTCACAGTCGATTTTAATGGCAGCAAGGGCTTTGCTCAAATCTGCCAGACCGCGGTTTTGCTGAAGAGACTCCCGAATACTCTTTTTGGTAATCTCCTCCACATGTGCATATATATTATCCAGGGATCCATAGGCCGCCATCAGCTCTCCTGCGGTTTTCTGCCCCACCTTGGGGACACCGGGAATATTGTCCGAAGGATCGCCCATCAACGCCTTCAAATCAATAAACTGCGCCGGCGTCACCTGATATGTTCTGACTACATCCTCCGGATAATAATCCTCTATCTCCGTCCGTCCCTGCTTGGTTTTGGGAATTCTGATCTTAATATGCTCATCGGCAATCTGCAAAAGATCCCGGTCCCCTGATACCAAAGTGACCTCCAGCCCATCTGCCGCCGCTTTTTTTGCCAGAGTTCCCAGAATATCATCCGCCTCATAGCCTTCCTTCCGGCAGATAACAATTCCCATGGCTTTCAGAACCTGCTGGATCACCGGCACTTGTTCCACCAGCTCTCCGGGCATGGGCTTGCGCGTTCCCTTATAAGCCGCATACATTTCATGCCGGAAGGTGGGCGCATGAACGTCAAAGGCAACGGCCAGGTACTCCGGCTTTTCCTCTTCCAGAATTCGAAACATGATATTCAAAAAACCGTAGACAGCGTTGGTATGGAGCCCTCCGACGGTACTCAGCTCCGGCACTCCGTAAAATGCTCTGTTCAATATACTGTGTCCGTCTATCAGCACAAGCTTTCCGCTCATTCTCCCTTTCTCTCCTTTTGATATCCTTGTTTTGGCCTTTCTTTTAATATCCTTCTTTCAGCCTTTTATCCGTTCGCATTCCTATGTGCACTTCAGCCTTTTTTCCGGTTTTCTTCCTGTTTTTTGTGCCCATTCGGCAGGGTTACAGCAAAATCCAGACAGCAATCCCCGCCATCAGGCTGACCGCCAGTATCTGCATGGCAAATACTACCTGCAGAATCCTGCCGCGAAACCGTATTCCACGCTTCGCCTCCTCCAGACGCAGATCCAGTTCCTTCTGCAGATCAAACACATTGCCATCCTCCAGACGCTGTATCCCCTCTGTGACCAAAAACTGGATGATCAGCTCTTCCCGACAGTCTGCACAGCGATCCAGATGTCCCATAAAGCTTTTCATGGTATAATGGTCCATTTTCTTTCCCATAAAATCGGGAATCAGTCTCTCGAATTCTTTGCAGTCCATAAAATCATCTCTTCTCACATTTATCCAGGGCCTGGGCAATATCAGCGATCAGATCATTTGTATCCTCGATACCACAGCTTAACCGGATCAATTCACCGGGTACTCCGGCCTCCCGCAGCTGCTGATCCGTCAGCTGGCGATGGGTGGTGGACGCCGGGTTCAGACAACAGGTGCGGGCGTCGGCCACATGGGTTTCAATGGCCGCAAATTTCAGACTTTTCATAAATATCTCCGCCGCCTCTCTGCCGCCCTTCAAGCCGAAGGATACTACACCACAGCTTCCCCCCGGCAGATATTTCCGAGCCAGCGGGTAGTATTTGTCTCCCGGCAGACTGCTGTAATTCACATACTCCACCGCCTCATGGCCCGATAGGAACTCCGCCACAGCCAATCCATTTTCACAGTGACGCTTCACGCGCACATGCAGACTTTCCAGACCCAGGTTCAGCAAAAATGCATTTTGAGGACTTTGAATAGATCCAAGATCTCTCATAAGCTGGGTGGTACACTTGGTGATGAACGCCCCTTCCTTCCCAAACCTTTCCGCATAAATCACGCCGTGATAGCTTTCATCAGGAGTACACAGCCCCGGATATTTATCTGCGTGGGCCATCCAGTCAAATCTTCCGCTGTCAACAATCGCCCCGCCTACGGCGGCTCCGTGTCCGTCCATATATTTTGTGGTGGAATGAGTCACAATATCCGCTCCCCATTCAAAAGGTCTGCAATTGACTGGGGTAGGAAAGGTATTGTCAACGATCAGCGGAACTCCATGTGCATGAGCGCATTTTGCATACAGCTCAATATCCAGCACGGTCAACGCAGGATTGGCTATTGTCTCTCCGAACACAGCCCTGGTATTTTCCCGAAAAGCGGCATTCAGTTCCTCTTCCGTGGCGTCAGGATTCACAAAGGTCACGTCGATTCCCATTCTTTTCATGGTGACAGCGATCAGATTAAAAGTTCCCCCATAGATAGCGCTGGAAGATACAATATGGTCCCCGCAGCTGCAGATGTTAAAAAGAGCATAAAAATTCGCCGCTTGGCCGCTGCTGGTCAGCATGGCCGCCGTGCCTCCCTCCAGCTGTGCAATCTTGGCCGCCACATAGTCATTAGTAGGGTTTTGAAGCCTGGTATAAAAATAGCCGCTGGCTTCCAGGTCAAAAAGCTTCCCCATATCCTCGCTTCTTTCATATTTAAAAGTAGTGCTCTGAACAATAGGTACCTGACGGGGTTCTCCATTTCCCGGCGTATAACCGCCCTGTACACATATGCTGTCAATATTCATTCTCATACCTCCATGGCTGCTTCAAAAAAAGGATGCACCCGTCCCCTCTCCGGCACTGGTTTCAATGCATTTTTCCTGTGTAAATTCATTCACTGTACAGTATACACATTCATGAAAAAAAATTCAACTGGCATTTCCTCTGCATATAAAAATCAGCAGCAGACTTTCCCTGCAAAAAGAAATCGCGCCTCTGCACAAAAGCATAGCAGTCCAGGCGCGACACTGTTATAAAATTTGCTAGTCCTGAGCCACTACCTCCCTGTAAAACTCCGCATAATCCTTGCGCTTTTCCTTTGTGAACTGGATAGCGGATCTGGGATGCTGGTTCAGCAGACCTGTCATCAGATACTGGAGATCATATCCCCATACCACTCCTTCCTCCTTCAGCCTGTTCATATGGGAATCAATAAATCGGATCGCCGGGTAAACATTATATTTAGGATTACGCAGAAATCCCAAGAGAAGCTCCATGGCACAATTGCCCGCACCTCTTCCCATGGAAGCATAGGTGGCATCCAGCCAGTCCACACCGTCTCCCACCGCCTCGATGGTATTGGCAAAAGCCAACTGCTGGTTATTATGGGCATGGATTCCCACCTTCTTCCCATACTTCGCCGCCGCATTCAGGTACGTATCTGCCAGACGGGCAATCTGCTCCGGATACATGGCTCCGTAGCTGTCCACAATATACAGCACCTTTACCGGCGTCTGCCCCAGAATATCCAGCGCAACCGCCAGATCTCCCTCTCTGATATTGGAAATAGCCATAATATTGCAGCTGACCTCATACCCCTTTCTGTCGGCGTCCTCGATCATATCCACCGCGGCAGGAATGGTATTCAGATAGGTAGCTACACGAATCATATCGATGGGACTGTCGGCCCTGTCAATAATATCCGTCTTGTAATCGCATCTGCCCACGTCCGCCATAACCGCAATCTTTAAGTCAGTGGCATTTTCACCTACAATGGCACGAATATCTTCGTCTTTACAGAACTTCCACTTTCCGAATTTACTTTCTTCAAATATCTCCCTGGAACCCTTGTACCCAAACTCCATATAGTCCACACCCGCCCGCAGGTTGGTCAAATACAGAGCCTTGACAAACTCATCAGTAAAATAAAAATCATTTACCAGGCCTCCGTCCCGCAATGTGGCATCCACTACCCTCACATCCGGGCGGAAAGCGATCAGACTTGAAATTTCCTTCATACGTACACCTCTCTGCCCGCATCAGCAGGCCTGCTGTATATATCCAATGACTTTTATGATTTTAACAGTTTAAAGTGTAGAAGTCAAGTTAAAAAGTTCCTAAGCGGATTTACTGCCTTGGCCTGCTCCAGAATCTCTTCCCGGTTCACCTGAATAAACCGCTCAAGCTGCTGTACCTCCCAATCAGCAAAGCCGGCCCAGCTCTCTATTTTACCCTCTGGAAGAGTCCCTTCTGCATAGTCCCTTCCCCGCTGAAAGGAAACTCTCACAAATTTTCTGCCATCCTTTTGCAAAATCCCCGAAACCAGCATATTTACCTCGCCCATACCTTCGTCTCCTCTCTGTGCTCCCAACAGATTCTCCTGTTTAAAAAAGTGTCAGCTGCTGCCCGGCTTCCTTATCCTCAAATTCGTGCAGATAAGAAAACAACTTGTCCGTATTGCTTTCCATCCCCGTCCTCCTGCAGGTTTCCCTGATCAGCTTCCATAGATATGCATGATTGGGGGAGGGTATTTCATAGGCATTTCCAAAGGTACGGATATACTTATCCTTCATCCCCGGGAAGTGCTTGTCCAACTGTTCATAAAAATACTGCCTGTCTCCGTCCCGTAAAGTCATTCCCACCCCAAAAGTCAGCACGCCGTAAACCCTGGCATGGGCACAGGCCTCAAGAAGCCCGCAAATATTTTCCTCTGTGTCATTGATAAACGGCAGAATGGGCGTCATCCAGACGATGGAAGGAATCCCTTCCTCACGCAGAATATTCAGCACCTGGATGCGCCTGCTGGTAACACACACATTTGGCTCCAATATTCTGCAAAGCTCATCGTCATATGTGGTCAGCGTGATCTGCACCACACATTTTGTCTTTCGGTTAATACGCTTCAACAGATCCAGATCCCGAAGTATCATATTGGATTTCGTCTGGATCGCCAGCCCGAAGCCATACTGATCAATCAATTCCAGACATTTTCTGGTAAGCCCCAGCTCCCTTTCCAAATGCAGATACGGATCACTCATGGCCCCTGTTCCGATCATGCATCTCTTTCGTTTGCTCCGAAGCGCCCGCTCCAACAGCTCCGGAGCATTCATCTTCACCTCTATGTCCTCAAAAGCGTGCTTCATCTGATAGCAGGTGCTGCGGGCATCACAGTAGATGCAGCCATGGGTACAGCCTCTGTACAGATTCATTCCGTTGTCTGCCGACAAAATCCCCTTTGCCTCCACTAAATGCATCTTGCGGCTCCCTCCCTCTGTGATGTTAATTCACAGCCTCTCCATCCACATTCGCAAAGCCAGCCAGTGTTACTGTCTGCTGATTCTCATGTGGCTGTGATTAGTAACTCTGAAATAACAAAAAAGCTCGGAAATCCTTGATTTGTCAGGGACTTACGAGCTGTCAGATTCTGGTGCCGGTGGTGGGACTCGGACCCACACACCCTTGCGGATAACAGATTTTGAGTCTGTCTCGTCTGCCAATTCCGACACACCGGCATTTATTTAGGCTGTTTTCAGGCATCTTTCAAAGGTGAAAACACCTGAAAGCTTCTGCAACAAAAGCATTATAGCACGAATATCTCCGGAACGCAAGCAATTTTTTTAGTCCAGGGGGTACTGTAAGCATTAAGAAAATGTATAGCCTATGGACAAGGAATTCCCGCTGACGACAATGTCCGCTGTGCTTCCCACTATAAGCGGCATCATGGGCGGCCTGTGCCCCAGATCCATATCCATAATCACAGGAACATTCTTTGGCCCGGCTGTCTCCAGTACTGCCTCGTATGCGTCCAGGCCGGCCATGGGCTCCCCGTTGGCCGGTCTGCCGATGAGAAAGCCCTTCACATAATCGAACCAGCCGGCTTCTTCCATCTGCCACATAGCCCGGCGAATGGCAAACACATTCAGATCGCAGGATTCCAGAAACCAGACAATACCGTCCTGATGGTACCGCTCTATAAACTGTCTGGTTTTGTCAAAACGTGTTCCCGTAAGATTTACCAGGCAGTCCATACATCCGCCCAAAAGCCTTCCCTGAAACTGCAGTTTCGATGTGACCATTGTATTTCCCACATAGCATTTCATGGCCAGCTCCTCGGTTAAATGGTACGGCTCCAAAGGATGATCCTCATCCTTCAGGGATTCCTTTTCCCATCTGCCGTAGCTTCCCACCGACCTTGCCTGCCCCGTGAGAACAGCCGCCGCGTCTTCCAGGGATTTATCCCAGGGCTCCATGCCAAAGGCCGCCGCACAGGGACCATACAGAGAAGCTGTATCCGTCAGCGTAGCAAGCAGATATGTCAGATTTGTATTGTCGGAATAACCCATAAACCATTTAGGCTTTGCCTGAGCCAGCCTTACAAAATCTATATATGGCAAAATCTCACACATCAGCTCTCCGCCCCCGCAGGAGATCAGACAGTCTGTGTTCCCTGAGCAGTACAGCTCCATAAACTCCTGGGCGCATTTTTCCGGCGTATTGCTGATACCGATGCCTGCATCCGCATAGCAGTTAGGCCCCGGCAGCGTGCGATAGCCTTTCTCCTGCCACTTTTTCAACGCATTCATAAAAGCGGCCCTGTAAGGCTGCACGGCACAGCCGTAAGAAGGCGCAGGAAAGCCTATGGTGCCGCCCGGCTTTAAACTTTCAGGATATCTCATCCGTTACACCTCATTTTCTTTTCCATACTGCCCGGACAAAATACCCGGATTTGGCTCTGCTCTCATGGCAGTCTCAGCCTTCTGGAAAAAGTCTTTCATATATTTCAAACTGATCAAGAGTGGCAAAATAGTCCCTGGGAGTCTCAGCCCGGCGGATCAGTTGTACAGAACCATTCTCCCGAAGAAGCAGTTCCGCAGACTTCAGTTTGCCGTTATAATTATATCCCATAGAATAACCATGTGCTCCCGTGTCGTGTATTACAATATAATCTCCAATTTCTACCCGGGGAAGCATTCTGTCAATGGCAAATTTATCATTGTTTTCACACAGGGAGCCTGTTACATCATATTTGCAGCTACAAGGCTCCTCCTCCTTCCCCAGCACGGTGATATGATGATAAGCTCCGTACATGGCAGGACGCATCAAATGGACGGCACAGGCATCCACCCCCAAATATTCCTTATGAGTATGCTTCTCATGGATCACCTTTGTCACCAAATGACCGAAGGGACCTGTCATAAACCGCCCCAGCTCCGTGTAAATAGCCACATCTCCCATGCCCGCCGGCGTCAGAATCTCCTCATAAGCCTCTCTCACACGGCTGCCGATAATATGGATATCGTTGGGCTCCTGATCGGGACGGTAAGGGATTCCGATTCCCCCTGACAGATTAATAAAAGCAATATGGGCCCCCGTTTCCTTATGAAGCTTCACTGCCAGCTCGAACAACTGTCTGGCCAAGGTGGGATAATACTCATTGGTAACCGTATTGCTGGCCAGGAACGCATGAATCCCAAAATTCTTAACTCCCTTTTCCCTCAGGATCCGAAAGCCCTCAAACATCTGCTCCGTGGTAAAGCCGTACTTGGCATCCCCGGGATTGTCCATAATATCCGTTCCCAGCGAAAAATATCCGCCGGGATTATAACGGCAGCTTAAGGTATCCGGCAGGAAACCCAAGGTTTTTTCAAGAAAATCAATATGGGTGATATCATCCAGATTGATTACGGCGCCCAGCCGGGCCGCCAGCGCAAACTCCTCCGCCGGAGTGTCATTGGAGGAAAACATAAGGTCCGCACCCTTCATGCCCACCGCATGGCTGAGCATCAGCTCTGTCATGGAGGAACAGTCGCATCCGCATCCGTACTCCTTCAGTATATCCATCAAAAAAGGGTTGGGAGCCGCTTTTACCGCAAAATACTCTCTATAGCCTTTATTCCAGGAAAAAGCCTCCTTCAGAGCTCTGACATTTTCCCGGATCCCCCTTTCATCATAGATATGAAAGGGGGTGGGATATGTCTTTACAATCTCCTCCACCATTTCCCTGGTCACAAATGCCGGTTTATTCATATTCGTATTTCTCCTTCAAAAAAGCGACAGTCTTTAAAGCATGGTTCTCCGCAGTTCCTCCGCCGATAACGGACTCAGATCCACAGGCGCAACATCAAATACCGTTTTACAGCCTGTTATTCCCCGCCGGTTCATGCGGCAGGCCGCTCTGGCGTAAGCCGCCAGCACACAGGCCGTAAATTCAGGATTGGAATCCAGCTTCAAGCTATATTCAATTACATGGTTATGTTCTTCATTCATTCCGGTTTTTCCCGTTCTCAGCACAAAACCGCCATGAGGAATTCCACTATGCTCTCTCTCCAGCTCCTCCTGAGTAATAAAATGCACTGTAGTGTCATAATCCGCAAAGTAATTCGGCATACTCTTGATCTCATTTTCAATCTTCTGCAGGTCCGCTCCTTCCTCCGCCACTACATAACAATCCCGCAAATGCTTTTCCCTGGTGGAAAGCACCGGGTTTTCGCAATTCCTCACGGCCTCCAGGGCTGCCTCCACAGGAATAGTATATTGCTTCGCATCCCTTACGCCGGGGATCCGCCGGACTGCATCGGAATGCCCCTGGCTGACACCCTTTCCCCAGAAGGTATAATCACTTCCCTGCCGCAGGATCGCGCTGGCATACAGCCTGTTTAAAGAAAACATACCCGGATCCCAGCCCACGGAAATGATTGCGGTTCTGCCGCCCCTTTCCGCAACGGCATTCACCCTGTCAAAATGCTCCGGAATCCTGGCATGAGTGTCAAAACTATCCACCACATTAAAATGCTCTGCATATTCCGCTGTCTGCCGGGGCAGATCCGTGGCGGATCCTCCGCAGAGCACCAGTACATCGATGTCCTCCTTCATGTCCATAAGCCTGTCCATGGAATAGACCTGTACACTGCCGGAGGTTTTGACTCTGACTTCATCCGGATCCCTCCTGGTAAATACAGCCGCAAGCTCCATATCCTCATTCTGTCTTATGGCATATTCCACTCCTCTGCCCAGGTTTCCATAACCTACAATTCCAATTCGAATTTTCATCCTTATACCTCAATCACTGTTATCTATTCTCAATCTGCCAGTCAATCGGCTGAATGCCATGCTCCTCCAGAAATTCATTTGTCTGACTGAAGGGCCTGCTTCCGAAAAATCCATTGTGGGCCGAAAGCGGACTTGGATGAGCCGCCTCCAAAATCAGATGCTTCGGGTTGTCCAGCATCCGCTTCTTGGTCTGGGCTGGTCTTCCCCACAAAATAAATACAATAGGCCTGTCCTGCTTATTCAACGCGGCAATGGCGGCATCCGTAAACTTTTCCCAGCCCTTTCCCCGATGAGAATTGGCCAGATGAGCCCGGACAGTCAGCACCGTATTAAGCATCAGCACTCCCTGCTCGGCCCACTTTACCAAATACCCGTTGTTGGGAATATAACACCCCAGATCCTCATGGAGCTCCTTATAAATATTTACCAGAGACGGAGGGATATCCACCTCCGGCTTCACGGAAAAGCACAGTCCATGAGCCTGTCCCACATTATGATAGGGATCCTGCCCAATAATGACCACCTTCACCTGGCTCAGCGGCGTCAGATGAAAGGCATTGAAAATATCATCCGCGGGAGGAAACACTTGCGTTGTATTATACTCATTTTTCACAAAATCATAGAGCTCTCTGTAATAGGGTTTATGGAACTCCGTCTCCAGCTCTCCCAACCAGTCATTGTCTATCATTGCCATCTTTCGTATCCTCCCTTTCTACAAGTATCCCTTTTCCACCCCGTCCTCTGAATTCTCTGCCCCTTAAAGTCTCACGCTGATTCCCCTGGCCTTCAGATATTCCTTCAGCTTCCTGATCTCCAATTCTCGATAGTGAAAAAGAGACGCCGCCAGTAGAGCCTCGGCCCCTGCTTCTGCCAAAGCTTCATAAAAGTGCTCCTGTTTCCCGGCTCCCCCTGAAGCAATAACGGGAATTTTCACAGCCTCCGCCACGCTTTTGGTCAGTTCCAGGTCATAGCCCTCTCCGGTACCGTCCCTGTCCATGCTGGTAAGCAGGATCTCTCCGGCTCCCAGAGCTTCCGCCCTGACAGCCCACTCCACGGCATCCATTCCCATGTCTATCCGTCCGCCGTTTTTATAGATATTCCAGCCCCCATCCTCCCTGCGCTTGGCATCGATGGCCACCACCACACATTGGCTGCCGAACCGATCAGCCGCATCACTGATCAGCCTGGGCTCCATAATTGCAGCAGAATTCACTGAAACCTTGTCAGCCCCTTCTCTCAGGATCGCCCGGAAATCCTCCACAGTGCGGATTCCGCCGCCTACGGTAAAAGGGATAAACACCCTGCCGGCTACCTTGCGGACCCATTCAAGCTGCGTGGCCCGATCATCGGCAGACGCCGTGATATCAAGAAAAACCAGTTCATCGGCTCCCTCCCTGTCATAGCCTTCCGCAACCTCTGCCGGATCTCCCGCATCCCGAAAGTTCACAAAATTTACTCCCTTTACAACACGTCCGTCCTTTACGTCCAGACAGGGAATGATCCTTTTTGTATGCATTAATGCTCCTCCGTAATCCGGATAAAGTTTTGAAGTATCTGCAGTCCTGTGTCCGAGCTCTTTTCCGGATGAAACTGACAGGCAAATACATTTCCCTGTTCCACACAGGTATCCATCAGCACTCCATATTCCGTCTGCGCCAGAACGCTCTCCCGGTCCCCGGCCTGCAGGTAGTAGGAATGCACAAAATACACATAAGCGTTCTCCGGAATTCCCTCAAGAAGCCTTCCACGCCTGCAAATGCGCAGATCATTCCAGCCAATATGAGGGACCTTCAGCCTTCCGGCATCCGGAATTCTGCAGATTTTTCCCTTCAGAATCCCCAGCCCCTCTGCCCCGGGACTTTCCTGGCTGCTCTCAAACAGCAATTGCAGCCCAAGACAAATTCCCAAAAAAGGAGTCTGGCTCTCTACACACTCCCGGATCACCGGCACAAGGCCATATCCGGAAATTTTTTCCATGGCATCTCCGAATGCACCCACCCCCGGCAGTATCACACCGTCGGCTTCTAAAATTTCGGAAGGCTCCCTTGTAACCTGTGCCTGCTGCCCCAGCCGGGCCAGGGCCTTTTCCACGCTCCTGATATTTCCGGCATCATAGTCAATGATCGCTATCATTTTCTTCCCTTTCCCTGGCATCCGGCCCTCACGTAAGTCCCGGCCCAGCCCTCATGGCTTGACGAATGCCGTAAAGACCAGGCTCCACGCCTGCGGCGGAGCATTCCGCTTAAAAAGCTCACTGATTGTCGATAAAAGTATCTCCTCCCAGCTCTTCCTCCTCCGGAAGCGGATCCTCCATCTGATCGGGCACCTGAATCTCTTCTTCATCCGGGCCATTGCTTTCCGTATTCCCGCCATAGACCTGGCCCTGGGCAATGGCCGTCACGGTTCTTGTATACTCCACATCCCTGGCCAATGCCGCAATCTCTCTGGCATCCTCTTCCGTAAGCCCGTAGCTTTCCGACAAAGCAGACAAAATCTTTCCGTATTCCGCCTCCACCTCCGGCAGGGCATTCCATGCTGCCGCATACTGGTAAAGCTCCGGATACCGATCTACCGTGCGGATCAGGCTGTCCAGAGCACGGACCTGATCTCCTTCGCTTAAATACATTTCATATTCCCGTACCCAGAGCCTGATATAGAGAATGCTCTTCGATTTTCCAAGCAGTGTCTCATCGGACTCATTAAGCTCCTTGCCAAAAAGATTTTCATAGCAGGTCTGATAGTCCCCCGCCTGGAAAGCGGCTCTGGCAGTCTGTTTGTCCACATATTCCACTGAGGCATTTATAAATACAAAAAGCAATACTCCCACGGATATGCCCACCAAAATAACCGGAATCGCATTTTTAAAGGAAAAATGCTTCCCCCCAGGAGTCTCTGCTTCCTCCTTGGGCGGCTTTACCTTTTTGGGCTTCGCAGGCTTGGGCGCCTTTTTAGGCTTCGCAGGCTTTTCCTTTTTAGGTTTGGCTTTCTTGGCTTTCTTCTTCTCCGAAGCCTGGGCCGCTTTCTCTATATCTTCTTCGCTTTCCCCGTCCTCTTCCGTCAACAGGTCTGCCATCTTGGATAAAAGCCCCTGTTTCTTTTCGGGCTCCTCCTCCATATCGGCAGAGGCATCCGCAATAAACTCATCCATTTTATCTTCGTCAGAACCCGCTGGAATCTCATCCTGCTCCGGAAGCTCTCCCATCTCCGGCTTTCCTGCATCAGCCGCATTCTCGGCCAAAAGATCCACATCCACATTGGTATCATCCAGCACACTGTCCAGATTAAAGCCTGCTTCCTCCCGGGCAGACCCTGCATCTTCCTCCAATGTATCCTTTTCCGGCATTTCTCCCTCCGGAAGCTGTGCCTCCTTCTCCAGGGTTTCCGCCTCGGAAACGATGAAATCCAAAAGCTCTTTGTCAAAAAGTGACTCATCGCTTTCTGCCTGGGACTGCCTGCGGGAAGCTGCCTGCTTTTTTTCCGCCGAAGCCTTCCCCTCCTGCTTCGCCGTGTCCTTTCCGGTACTCTTTTGGGCTGCTTTCGCCAGCCTGTCAGCTTCCTTCCGGGCGGCTTTGGCTTCCTTTGCCTCCCTTTTGGCAGCTTTTTTTCTGGCAGCCTCTTCCTTGCGTCTCCTCTTTTTGTCACGCGTCTGTTGAATTCTGTCAGCCTTGTCCCCGGATGCCTCTTTGGATACCTCCCGTCCGGAGCCCGCAGTGTCGTCTATATCCGCATCCGTTCCACGGGCTTTTGCCTGTGATTCTTCAGGGACATCCAATCCGGCCCTCTGAAATCCGGCCTCCAGAAGCTCCTGGATCTCATCCTCCGAAAGCTCGCTGACCTCATCCACATCCACGGTGTCCCCGCCCTCTGAAGAAGGCTCCGAGGCCTTCGGCAACTCACCGCTTTCTTCCATCTCATCTAACAGTTTATCAAGATAATCTTCTTGTGAAGGCATATCAACACACATTCCTTTCCACAGCCTGAATTTCCATGTATAGTTTATCACAGGAATTCAAGCCAATCAATCGCATTCTGAGAAATTCCACAGCCTTTTCCCGCTAATTCTTCCGTCAATTGGTACAAATTTTCATGTACTCTGCAAAAGTAAGCCTTCTGATTGAAAAAGGCCGCCTTCTCAAAAGGCCATCGGATCACGGTGGGAAAATCCATCCCCACACCCAGCTCCAGTATCAACAGCTTTCGGTTCAGCGTTCCCTGAAGCCACTTAGTATACAGCTTCCAAGCCTCCATATAACCATTTTCATTGTATGCTTTTGCATAAACACTGTTGAAAATCATCCTGCCTCCGCACTGAGGACAGCTTCCCAGCTCCGGCATCCGGTCAAGAGAAAAATTTCCTTTGTATAACTCGCCAAAAATCTCTCCCAAGGCCTCACGGTCCCTGTCCACTGTTTCCTCCAAAACGGAATCACAGCCATGCTCACATTGCTTCCACAGTGAAGAACCGCAGGGCATCACAAGCCTTCCCGGCTTCCAAGGCGTCACTGCTATGGCGCTGTTCACGGAATCCGCAACCACAAAATAATTTTTATCCTTCAGAAAATCTGCCAGCTTCTCCAACGCTCCGGCCACCCTGTCAGCATTCCATTTGTGGAAGCAATAATCCAGCCATGCCGGGAACAGCCATCGGTACCCCGCCTCTTCAAGACTTCTGCACCCCGAAAGGTAACCGGGGCAGTCCTTCAGCTGCTTCCTGCCATTGAAGTCTTCCCCCAGTCCCACAAGCACCATATCCGCCTCCCGGACTTTTTCCAATATTATATCACGCTCCATTTTAACCTCTTAACTTAAACATACAGCCTGGCTTCTACACGATAAAAGCCGGGGGCCCCCCGGCTTTTCAAGTTTTTATCCCAAGCTCATTATTGATCCAGATGTTTCTCATCCACAAGCTGGTCCACGATCCTCACCAGGTTACCGATCTCCGGCTTTGACAGCTGAGCGTCTGCGCCAAGAGACTCTCCTTTGCGTTTCATCTCATCATTCACCAGAGAGGAAAAGATGATGATCGGAATATGTGCCGTGGCTTCGTCAGCCTTTACCAGCTTTGTCAATCTGTGCCCATCCATCTCAGGCATCTCAATATCGGTAATCAGTACCTTCACATGCTGATCCAGCGTTCCGTCATTCTTACACTGACAGATCACGTCATAAGCCTTTTGACCATTTTCTGTATGGATCAGGTTGTCATAACCCGCACGCTTCAGGGAATCCACGATAAGCTTGTTCAGCAGAGGGGAATCTTCCGCAATCAAAATAGGAACATTGCTTCTCTTTCTCTCTCCCAGTTCGGTAATCTCGGACACCTTCAGTCCCGTTTCCGGATTGATATCACATACAATCTTCTCAAAATCCAGGATAATGATCAGCTTTCCGTCCTTTTTAATGATGCCGGTGGAAACAGTCTCATCCGTGGTAGAAATCGTGGCATCAGGTTTTATAATATCTCTCCAGGACACACGATGGATCCCCAGCACGGACTCTACGTGGAATGCAATATCAAGCTTATTAAAATTCGTGGTGATGAACAGGCCCTTGGGCTCCGACTCTCCCCGTCCCAGGCAGTTCTTCAGATCAATTGCGGTAATCATGATATCCCGCGGCATAAAAATGCCCTCAATGCTGGGATGCGCATTGGGAACCGGGGTGACAGGCATATATGGGATGATCTCTCTGATCTTTGCCACATTGATGCCATAGGAGTTGCCGGCCAGTGTGAATTCCAGGATCTCCAGCTCATTCGTTCCATTTTCCAGTAAAATTTTTGTATCCATCTTTCCACCTCGTTACTTTTGTCAGGCGGCAGTAAAGCCCCTCATCAAACGGTCTTCTGCCTCGAATACCTTTATATTATCACACTTACACGAAAAATGAAACTGTTATCTGAATAATTTAAAAAAATATTGTGCTTAAATATTTTCGTTTCTGATGGTTCCCAAAAACAAAAAAGAGTAGACACTCTACTCTTCCTTATCACATTATATCGATTTTATATTTTTCCACTTTCATAATATTGTACCCTCAAAACCGAACACTGAATCCAGATCTTCATCCTCTCTTCCACAAAGCTCTCTTTCTCTGGTTAAGCTCTCGTCCTATTAGTAGGCGTCAGCTCCACACATTGCTGTGCTTCCACCTCACCCCTATCTACCTCGTAGTCTCCAAGGGGACTCTCCATGGTTTCCCACATGGATATCTCATCTTGAGGGGGGCTTCACGCTTAGATGCCTTCAGCGTTTATCCCTTCCGGACTTGGCTACCCTGCCGTAGGATTGATTCCTAACAGGTACACCAGCGGTCCGTCCATCCCGGTCCTCTCGTACTAAGGACAGCTCCTCTCAAATATCCTCCGCCTGCGCCGGATAGGGACCGAACTGTCTCACGACGTTCTGAACCCAGCTCGCG
>OFGC01000741.1_pt1 | contig 29300 bp, 22 predicted proteins | sample 1521691 | NCBI WGS metagenome assembly OFGC01 (sample SAMEA3504121, study PRJEB24116) | mouse gut metagenome | biome: mouse gut; feature: mouse-associated habitat; material: faeces | place: Denmark | collected 2011
ACATAAATTCGTTGGCTGACATGTTGCCACGCAGGTTATTGGCAACCGCCCAAAGCTGGGTACGCAGTTTCTGTTGGAGTTCCTCGCTCATGATCTTATTATGATATTTCTTCGGATGTCGTTTCTAATTCTTTGCGCATATCGTCCAAAACTTTCCCATTGAAAGAGAAATATTTGGCACCTTGGTATGCCCCGGAGGTATTGCGCCTTTCCTCCGGCATAAAAGTTCCTACAAACGGAGATAGTTTATAAATGCGGTCTTGATACTCAACAGAGTCATCGCTCGCCACTTTCACACTAACTCCAGTGGGGTCAAAGATGATATAGTCGCCGATTTTGATGCCCACCATCGAGAATTTGAAGCGACCACGTTTGACCTCTCTTTTATGAAGCTTTGGCTCCGGATTTGGTGCTTCCTTGATGATAGGCTTGTTATCGCAATATTCAGTGACAACAGCATCGTCAATGGTTTGGGCAATGTCGTTGAATATATCGAGCGCCACTTGCGGCGGTACATTGAAAAATTCGCGGTTCTGACGGATTCGCAAATCAGTCAGGCGATCAATGGTTTTATGAACCAGTTTCTCAACCTCGTTGAATTTCACCGTCTGCATTGTGGCAAAAATTTCAAACGGCAATGGCACGGCTGTATTGTCAAGTTCCTTTGAGCGTATGTCAACAGGACGGCTACTTTTGCCGATTTTAACCCAGTCCTCGCGGAAACTGGGATTCGTCAGGATATAGACGTAGCCGGGTTCTATGACTTTAGTGCTTGTCTTTTTCATTGCTTTCATATCAATCCCAGCTGAATGTTCTTATAATATTGCGGAGACGGTCAACGATACGCTTAATAGTACGGCGACGGGCCACAAGCCCAAGTTTCTTGTCTTTCAAGGCTTCCTGTATAATCTCAGTCTGCTCTTTCTGCACATAGTCGTATTCCGACATATAGCGGTTGATTATCTCAACTGGTATTTCTTCCTCTTGTGCGATTCGCTCGACAGCACGACTTTTCTCCTGACGGATATATTGATTAAGACGTTCTTCAAGGTCAATGCTTCCATCGGCTATCTTATCGCGCATAAAACCGTCTTTGTCGTTATCGACCGTCTGGAGAATGAAGCCGTCAATAAGCTGCGTCTTGCTACGCAGTTCGGCATCCTTAATCATCGTGTCGAGAATCTCTTGCCGTTTTTCAGGATAATCATCGGCACTCGGATCCAAATCGGATATAAGACTGAGAATATATGCGACATTTATGATGTCGCTATGAAGCAGCTCCAGGCAAAAATCAATATCATCAAGCGTAGGCTCTGTCTCTCCAGCATCCTCTTCTGGCGGAGTGGAATCTTTCACAGTCTTAGAATCCATGAACGTGTCGTGGATGTCAAGATATTTGCTCCGGAAGTCCATATAAAGCTGCTCATCCATGGGGAAATCCGGATCTTCCTCGTTGAAATCCTCGTATATCTGAATTTCAGCGTGCTTGCGGATAATGTCACGGAACGCCAGGATGAATTTGCGCTTATCCTCCTCGCTTTGTAGATAATCCACCACACGCGAGTCAGGATAGTGTTCAAGAAATTCTTTTGTCAAATCTACATAGTCTTGTTTGACATTATCATACGGCTCTCTGATAATACCTTCTTCTCCACCGTTGCTGAATAGCTTGATGGCGGCATCGACATTGGACTTCAAATCACGGAAGCAGACAATCTTGCCGAAGCGTTTGCGCTCGTTGAGCACGCGGTTAGTACGGCTGAAAGCCTGTAACAGCCCGTGATACTCAAGATTCTTGTCAATATAGAGAGTGTTGAGTTTCTTGGAATCAAAACCGGTAAGGAACATGCCGACAACTAGACAGAGGTCGAGCGAGAGCATATCCGGCTTTTTCTTCTTCAAACGAAGGTTGACATCATCGTAGTAGGCACGGAAATTCTGCAAAGAGAAGGATGTGCCGTACATCTTATTGTAATCATTGATGATGTCCTCCATGTCATCAGCCCCGGCAACGCGGTCGCTTACAAACGAGCCGCCTGACATTCCGGTGGTCTCGTCATCCTGACTGTCGTTGGCAGCGTATGTGAATATTGCACCTATACGGATTTTTGGATTCAGTTCCTTGAAAATTTTGTAATACTGAACAAGCATCGGAACTGATTGCACGGCAAACAGAGCGTCAAACTCACCATCATAGGTGGATTTGTTGTAATTGTTGAGAATGAATTGGGCTATCTCCCGCATACGGCTTGTATTGCCGTTGTTCACATCAGTGTTGCCGTGATAATACTCAACGAGGAAGCCAAGCACATTTTCATCAGCGATAGCATCTTTGATGAGATATTTGTGGAGACATTCTCCAAAAATCTCATTTGTGGTATGCTTGTCGGTAGAATTTTCTGCAAATATGGGTGTGCCGGTAAAGCCGAATATCTGTAAGTTATTGAAAAACTTTACGATATTCTTGTGACTGTCACCAAAATGACTTCGGTGTGCCTCGTCGAAGATCATCACAATGCGGCTATCCTTAATCTCCTGAAGTTTGTTGCTGTACCACGGACGGGTAACTGCGGCATTCAGTTTCTGAATGGTCGTAATGATGATTTTTGAGTCGCTTTGAAGTCGGCGAGTCAGTTCGCTTGTGTCGGATGTACTGTCAACCGCACCCGGCTCAAAAGCATCATATTCCGATTGGGTCTGAGTGTCGAGGTCGTGGCGGTCAACTACAAACATAACCTTGTCAATACCGTCAAGTTCGGATACAAGCTGGGCAGCTTTGAATGAGGTCAAAGTCTTACCTGCTCCGGTTGTATGCCAGATGTATCCGTTACGGTTAGTGTTCTGCACCTTGTCAATAATCTCCTCAACGGCATAATACTGATATGGGCGAAGCACCATAAGCGATTTGTCGCCCTCGTGCATCACAACATATTTGCTGATCATTTTGCCAAGCGTACACTTGTCAAGGAAATCAGCGACGAAAAGACTAAGTTCGTTGAAAGGATTGTTTGCTCTGTCAGTCCAGTTAAACGTGAATTTGAATCCCTGATTCGGATTATTGGCAAAATAGCGGGTGTTGACTCCGTTAGAAATGACGAATATCTGTATGTAGTCAAACAACCCATGAAACGAGGTCTTGTGATAACGTTGTATCTGATTGTAAGCCTGCTTGAGTTCAATGCCTCTTCGTTTCAGCTCAATTTGCACAAGCGGAAGACCATTCACAAGAATGGTGACATCATACCGGCATTTCTTCCTGCCTTCAATTGTAATCTGGTTGGAAACCTGAAATTCATTCTGGCACCAGTTCTTTTTGTTGAGAAACTGAAGCCACACACGTTGCCCATCCTCTGTCTCCAACGGGAAGAGGTCGCGAAGTTTCTTCGCTTTCTCAAAACGCGTACCACCCTCAAGATGAATAAGTACTTTGTCAAATTCTCTGTCAGTCAGGCTCTCACGTCCGATTTCAGCAAGCGCTTTTTTATTATGTATTTCAAGTTGCTTCTTGAAGTTAGATTTAAGATTGGTCTCTTCGTCAATCTGAACATACTCATAGTTCATCTTCTGAAGAGCTTCTATTAATCCAGTCTCCAACGCAGCCTCGCTCTGTGCAGACATCCTTAATGTTCCTAATTGAGGTTATTTATTCACAAAGTTAAGTATTTTTTTTTAATCTCAAAAATACCCGTATTACATCAAGTATGCCATATTGAGCTGGTGCATAAACTTAACTGCGATAAGCGGCGCAGCGGGGCGCGGGGACTCATCGGCTCCAGGAGGAGAGGAATTTGATGCGCATGAGGCGGATCTCTTCTTCGGTGTATTCTTCGCCGAGTTCCTGGATGGCGGCTTCGAGGTCGTCTTCCTCTTGCGAGCTTAGAAGTCGAGTATCTCTTCCTGGCATTCGGTCTCGAGGAGTTCGTCGATATAGTAGTCGATGTTATGCGCAATCCAGGCACTCTCCGCATACCTTCCGAACGGATATATAACGGCGACTACACTCAGGCGCGCAACAGCACCATTCAGAAGATGCTCCGGATGATAGGTTTTGGCGACAATATTGGTTCCGGATTCCAGAAGATAATGAAAGCGTGGAAAACGCTGGGCTATGAGGCGCCCGATATCCATCAGGAAGATGATGTCAATGAGGTGTGGCTGACGTTGCCATTGACAAAGACCAACTTATCTTCAGAGAAAAATAAAGTTGTAAACTCAACTGTAAATTCAACTGTAAATTCAACTGTAAATCCAACTGTAAACTTGACAGAGATTCAAAACGGAATACTACAACTACTTCTTGAACGCCCCGAAATTACAATAGAAGAAATTGCAAATCGGCTGAAGAAGAATCGTAATGCGGTCAACTACCAGTTGAAAAAGTTGAAGGAAACAGGAAAAATAGAAAGAGAGGGATCTGACAAAACTGGAAAATGGAGGGTAATTTCATAAGAAATGACTCAATCGCTCAGTGAAATAAAACATGGTTTTGAGAGATGGCTTGAAGATGGAGCCGTCCGGGACTCTGCTCGCAGACGTGAGGTTTTAAACGTGTGCGAACAGGTTCTTCCATATTTCGTGCGCGAAAAAATAGATGATCAATTCGATACTTTATACGGACTCACTAATCCCGAGGAAGTTCATAAGCTCTGGAATAAGATTAAGACAGATTCCACTCTAAAATCAATAAATTCCCGGAGAGTACCGGTCACCTATACAGATGCGCTTCACCTCTATGAGAGTTATCTGCGTCGCCCAAAAGCAAAAGGGAATCAAACCATCTTTGAAGAAGATAGCAAGAACCCTGAGCCTGAATTATTATCAGAAGGGGAATTGGCCGAACTGCATCTGACAAAGCATGAGAGGAATAAAGAGTTGCGCAAGAAATGTATCGAGATCCATGGGTGGCGATGCAAAGGATGCGGTCTTGATTTCAGAGATAAATATGGCGACTTGGGAATTGACTTTATCGAGGTACATCATCTTTTCCCTATTTCTCAGACATCAGGTAAACACACTGTGGACCCTGCAAAAGAATTGGTGCCTCTTTGTCCGAATTGTCATGCCATGATTCATCGGCTGAAAGGAGAAGAGATGAGTCTTGAGAGATTGCGCTCCTATATAAATCCCAAATATATCTTTAACGAAGAACTGATTTAAACTTTTTACGAAAATTAAAAATGTATTTTAAAATGTTTTCTTCAAGGCCAATCTTCATTAATATTTTGGCATCTTTCGACCCTCTTCATCGGTCGCGATGCCCGCATCGCTCCCTCTTCGAGAGCCGAAACCTGCTCAAAATCTTAATAAAGCTTGACCTTGAAAGAAGTTTAAATCAGTTCGAAGAATGACAGAAATGAGAACAATAGAAGAGATACGATCGGAATTTCTGTCATTGAGCGCACCGTTTGTCTGGGCTTTAAAGCTGACAGAAGATGAATTCCGCCAACTGCGCAGTTACATTGACCATCACCATACACCGGATTGCTATCCATTGGTGATGATATATGTGGCCGAGTGGTATAAACGGGAGTATGACATCAATTCAAGCATCAATGGGGAGCTTCCATGGTTTAATGCGGAAGCTGTATGGAATGGATGCGGATTCAGGGCATTCAGTCAATGGGTGTATAGTTCCGAAAGAGGCAAGGAATGGGTCTATTCGATGTATATCCTCGGTGGTCTGGCAGCTGAATTGGAATGTGGACATCCGGAAGATAAGTTATTGGAGCAGTTATGCCGCCTCTACCACGGCGAAGTGCTGACTCTTTCGGCTGCCGGAGGTAGAGCGATAGCTCTCGCGCAGTCTATTGAAAATGAGGGTAGCCTCTTCTACTATATACAAGAAATAATCAACGGTCGCCTGCCATTTGCGAAAAGTGATATAGATGATAAGGCGAGTCCTGTGTATGCGCTGGTGAGATTATTACGCAGTGCCAACAGGCGTGCATTGCGCGACAAATTCACATGCGAATGGATTATCAACTACGCTGATTTTTATGAGACCATGAGTCGGCGGCTGAAACTTGGGCTCCGTCCGGAGAGAGGATCGTCAGGCCAACGGCAATACTTGAGCTACGAGCGATTGGAAAGCTGGGGCTTTGAGAAGCCCTGCGAAATTGCGCGTATAAACATTGCTCTTCAATTTACTTGCGATGGAGAGATTATAAAACCTGCTGATTTTGGAACGCCTATCCTCACCTATTCCAATACCGGTAATGATGAGAATGGTTTCCTTGCATGGGGCGACAAGGATGCGGCTGTGTCGGATTGTATCCCAAACCGTTATTTTACTTCGGTAGAGCTGTATGTGCAGGCTACACGAATAGACAATACTACTGAGGTCCGTCAGGTGGCGGCGAATGCTGATTTCCCTGAGTTCATGCAGGTTTACCGTATGGCTCATCGTGTATCGGAATGGAGTTCTGTACGAAGGGACGGCGCTACTGCGGTGGTCTACAATAAGGCGTGTAAGGTGATTGCTCCGCCTGATGCGACGGTGATTGAAAAACCGTTTTATCTCTTTTCTGACTTAGAGAATGAACCACGTGAGAGTGAGCCATATTGCTGGACTCCCATCTACGATTCTGTGCTTATTCAAGATAAATTCGGTGTTGAGAAACGACTCTACAACAGGTCGGGAGGATGCGAGATGGTTATCCGCCGGTATGAAGATGTAATCGCATACGGTGAAAACGGGACAGTAAAACATCTGTTCCGGGAAACCCTTGAATCTGACTGGGAGGAAGAGAGGCTCCCTCTGCTTTTCGGTCTGAATGATCTTGAGATTTATAAATATACAGATGATTCAGAAGCTCCTGAAATAGTGAAGCCCGAGAGGATTACCGCTCGACAGGATAATGAAGTTGTAGAAAGTTTTGACTCCTTAAAAGAGGGGGTCGTAGATTTTTTAATCACTCTACAGGGAAGGGAACGGAGACTGAGGGTGTGGTATGTGCCTTATACTGGCGAGGAGCCTCCATTGAAGCGAGATTTTACTAACAGGAGCATTCGATGGTTTGACGGGCAAACAGTGACCGTTCTCACTGATGACCTTATTGTTGAGATAGTCAGAGGAGACGAGTTCAGTAGACTTATTATTCCGGTTTTCTCCCCGATAGAGGGGCATGAGATTTGGATTGACAATAAGCTGATCGAACATACGCCACTTGCTGACGAAGTATTGATTCCCTTCCTTAATTGCGACAAATTCATGGTCAAAACGCTTGATAAGAAGGGAATACATGTCGTTTGCGGCAGCGAATTGAAAGAGGCTTACTATGATGCTCCGGATCAGGGACTCGGAGATATCATAATCAAGGGAACAGTGAAAGTAGGAGACATCACTTTATATGTTTTCAATCCTCAAATACCCTCAATGTTGACCGCGGTTTCAGGTGGTATGCAGTTGCCGGTATATAGTGATTTATACCCTCGTCATTATGGCGAACCGAAGTATCCTAAATCCACTCCATTCTCCAAAGTCAAAGGATTGTCTCTGACAGAAGCATTTGAGTTGGCTGTCAGACACCGGACTTATTTCTTTGTTTTCAAAGAGCTGAAAAAAGGGGTCAAGGAGGAACGTCTGATTGATGAACTCTTTATTCCTCTTGCAAAAGAGAATCGGCTCGATGAAAAGAGAATGGCTGCATTATGGCAGATGGCATTCGAATTTCATTTTGATTGGATGCTCTTCCCCCGACAACAATGGGAGAGGGTCCCCTTAAACCTACGTGATAAAGTAATTGATTTCTTTCTTTCCTCTCCAAAGGCAATCAATGATTACGAGCGCAGACAATTGGAAATTTTCACAGAGGATTATTGGAATTTCAATGACTTCTCCACTACTGACAATGTGGGAAAGATGGCTTTAAAAATGATTCTCGGAAAGATGGGCGACACGCCTTCAGCCCGACATACTGCTATGCATAAGTTTATCAAAGAGTATGATCATAGCGCCACAAAGTTTCACGAAATGACAAAGACAATAACGAAATAGATATGCCACAACAGAAACTTAAATTCAGTGAACTATATATTTCCTGCAAGCAACGCGCAGAGCGGACGCTTGCCGCTTTGTGGTGTGGAGAATCCGGAAATGAAAGCCAGCGTGACTATGCCAAACAGATACGCAATCTGATTTCAAGGCTTTTCGCTCCGGGCAATGCCGTTCCTATGGTGGAGTGCTTAAACAGATATAAGGCAGTGCTCAGCGTTCCGAGAAGTGAGGCAGAGAGGATTGTGGGTGGTCTATGGACTAAATCTTTTGCGCCATACGAACATCAATATCAATGCTGGAATACTGTGCTGGAAGCAAAAACTGACGATGGCAAATATAAATCATTTGTCGTCACTACGGGTACAGGCTCAGGTAAAACCGAATGTTTCATGCTTCCTTTGGTACATGACCTGAAGAATCAACCCCGGAGAGAAGTGACCGAGGCGATATTCCTTTATCCCCTCAATGCACTTATGGAGGATCAGAAGGACCGACTTGAGGAACTTCTGGAAGGCAGCGATTTGCGATATTGTGTCTATAATGGAGATTTGCCTGAAAATGAACCGAGACCTGACGATCACTCGGAGTATGATGAGAGTGTGAGGAGAAAGATCGACATGATCCGCGGTATCGTGAGAGATAAGGATGGCCATGTAATCGAGCATAAGTATAAGCATTGCATAGCCACTCGCGACGAACTGCGGAAACATCCGGCTGAGATACTTCTCACCAACCCTACAATGTTGGAGTATATATTGCTTCGCACTAAAGATTCTTCATTGATGGCGCCCAAATCCTTAAGGTGGATGGTCATTGATGAGACTCACACCTATACCGGAGCTGGAGCAGCTGAGATGGCAATGCTGTTGCGGCGGTTGCTCCTTGCATTCGACCTCACAGCTTCAGAAATCCGGTTTGCAACTTCGTCGGCTACTCTGGGTAATGCCAAGACCGAGGAAGAGCGCCTGAAGATGACCGAAAATCTGCGGAAATTCATTTCTGACCTGACAGGCCTACCGCTAAATCAAATTGAAGTGGTGGGCGGACAAAGAAAAGGCTTGGAGACAATCCCGGATAATGAGGATCAGGAAATCTGGAAAAAATTGTCAATGCGCCTAATGGTTACGTCCGACTCGATGAGCTTTTCTCCAAAGAAGCCTCAATTGAAGAGATGTTGCATCGATTGGATGAAATATGCGATCGTCTACCCGAGAAAACAGATTTGAAAGTAAAGGTACATTTCTTCTTCCGAGTGCCTAATAATGGATTATTCGTCAAATTATCTGAACTGGATGGTGGAAGTTTCAGGATATACACAGAGAAACCGACCGATGACCGCCCGCAGGATGCACCTCTTATTGAGTTAAGCCGTTGCAAGCATTGCGGTGAATATGTGGCCATCGCTCAAATCAATCGCAGGGATAGTTCTTACGGTCCTATCCTAATGGATGATTCGGATATGTTTGAGCTTGAACCTGATGAGGAAGAGCAGGCAGATAAGTTTATCTTTGCCGTGACTGACAAGAAGCTTCAGCCGGGCGATAATAACTGTGGCTTCAAAATTATCGGTGATAAGTTTTTGGAGGCTCCGGGATTAATGAATAGCGATGGGGAATGGCGAGTAATTGCCAACACTCAGCATCGCTGCCCTCATTGCAGCACAAAACTTACGAAGACCATTGGAGACGGGGATAAAGATGATTCGATTGAGGAAGAGGATGGGAAGAAACTGCAGAAATTCAGATTTTCTGCCGACCTGATTTCTCGCATCATCGCGCCTGAGATTCTTGATCAGCTTGCAGAAGCGGATAACCAAGATGGGCTTCTGCACAGAGGGCAACAGTATATAAGTTTTGTCGACAGTCGCCAAGCTGCGGCCCGTGGCTCGCTTGGTCAGAATCTCGAACAGGAAAGGATGTGGGTTTACAGCCGGATTTTCCATGCCCTTAATCAGAAGGCTCAAATGGGAAATGGCACAGAGAATCAGATAAAGGCTCTCGAAAATGAACTGGCCCTCCTCAATCCTCGTAAAGACCGCAATAGGGTCAATGAGATTTATGAGGAAATCGATCGTCTTGAAGGTATTCAGAGCGGTGAATTGACATGGGCAGAAATAACTGACTGAGTTGTTATCCGACGACCCTATTTCTGACATGTTTGCCCGCCAGTTTGCAAAGCGCACAGCAAATAGCGACGAACTGGATATAGATGGGAATGCCACTGATAAAATCAAGCACAGATATATTCAGTCAATCATGGTGGAGTTTCTTGGAAAGCGCCCTCTCCATAGCGCGTCTCCTGAGACGATGGGTCTGTTCACGACATCATATCCACAAATTCAAAACAGTCTGACCGATGAACTTCCGGAGGTCGTAATTGAGTTTAACAAGCTGATACAAGATTCAAAGAATAGAATTGAGGAAGAGGATTGGCATAATCTCTTGCAGGTTTTTCTGGATTATAACGTGCGAAGCAACGAGTCAATCTTCCTGCGTCTAAGAGAGGATGATCCTCTTGACATAAAGTCTTGTATAAGATTCTCTACCCAGCGACCGCGTCGCAGAACTGTACATAAGCCAACCGTGACGGCTCAGATCCCCTCAAGAGTTGTACAGTATATCTCGCAACTGCTTGTGGATGACGGGATGTATGGTTCTAAACGAGATGCCCTGCGTAATGAGGCTGACATAATTCAAGGGGTGATTGATGCATTGTGGGAAAATCTCACAGAAAAATATAAGGTTCTTGAGCATGCCACCCAGTATAGTCAGGAGAAGGGTTGTCATGTGAAGGATCGTGACGATACATCTAATGATGATCTGGTGCCTTGGCGTCTGAATGTGGCAAATCTATCATTTAAATTGTTTGACAGAGTCGCTCTTTGTGACACCAATACCAACGGGTCGGAACTGTCGGCAAAAAGACTTCGCCCAATCAATGTGTGGTTTAAGGATTATTCCCCTTATCTTAAGAACAGGTCACACATTATTAGGATTGCTCCTGATAAAATGGAAGAATGGACTCCGTACACTCCTGTTTGTAATGAAACAGAACTTGCTCAATGGGCTTCAGAGAACAGAAGTCTGCTTTGGCATAATAGTTTATGGGGTGAAGATGGAGTTTTTGCAGAGCGTCTGAACAATATATACATGACTCCGGAAATCTTTATTCAGGCTGAGCATACAGCTCAAGTGGATAAAATGATTTCAAGACAAGTTCAGCGTGAATTCAAGAAACATCTGCTGAATATTCTTGCTTGCTCCACCACTATGGAGATGGGAGTGGATCTTGGCGACCTTGAGTTGGTGATGATGAGCAGTGTGCCTCCGCATCCTTCTAACTATAAGCAGCGAGCCGGACGTAGCGGTCGAAACAACTTTATCAAGAGTGTGGCTATAACCTTATGCGGCTCCGATGCAGTAGGCTTAAGAACACAAATTAACCCCGAAGAGAATATCATTTCCCGGAAAGTGAACACCCCTGACACCGACCTCTCGAGTGCCCAGGTGATTCAGCGCCATGTCAATGCCTTTCTGATCCGAGAGTTCGGGGTGTTTGGAATGAGTGGTCACCCAGGGTCGATAAATCAGAAAGTTGCGGATTATTATACTCCTTTCAAGTATGGACGTGAAGGGAATCACGTGAACTACTTCAAGGAAAATAATGAAAAGGCTACTCCGGTAGATGGGCTCGGAAATCAAAAGGACACTCCTTACGAGCGATTTAACGATTGCTGCGCTAATGCTCTTGATCCTGAATTACGACGCAAGTTGGAGACTCTTCTTCGGGGCACTTGCTTCGAGGGAAGGGTTGAGCGTGTTGTGCAGAAAGCTCGGGAAGCGAATGAGCGTTGTTATGATGAATTGGAATGGAAGATTGAGGACATAAGCATAACTTATAAACGGTCGGACATTTCGAACAAGTACCGCAATCTTCTGACGATAAAATTCCTTGAATTGCTTGATGAGCAGTTATTGGGCTTCTGGGCTACGAATCGTTTTACCCCTAATGCCAATATGCCTGTGAATGTCGTGGCTTTCGACGTAAATTCGGGAGTGCAGCAATATTATAAGGCTTCAACTACCTCCAATCCTTCCTACTCACTTCGCGATGCCCTCCAGCAATATGCTCCTGGCAATTCTGTAGTTATTGATGGCCGCGTAAATATAGTAAGAGGGTTGAGATATACCGGATTCTTTAAACGAAATGTTACGTTTAAGACTTTGTATCATAATAGCCAACAGACTGTAATAGATACGAAGAATGACATATCGGATTATATTGTCTGGCGTGTAAATCAGGATATTGGGCTGGAGATGATTCAGCCGACTGAATTCTTGCCGGACATTAATGAGACTGAGAATCGTATCATAGGATCTAATGTATATACCCGTGTAAACGCTCAGCTGATTGGTGCTTCCGAATGGGGAGATGTAGTCACAGAACCGCATCTATTCTCTTTCCGCAGTAGCAAAGATAGCGGTAGCGCAAAGATTCTCTACTATAATGATGGTCTCGGACATGGTTACTGCCATTGCACTCGATGTGGAAAGACTGTCCTTGAAACTATCGCGGCAAATAATGAACGCAAGCTCGAACGCCTGCCCTCTGAGTTCAATAATATTCCTTCGGACAATGAAGAGGTTCCTGATTTCCATTATGAGATATCGGGTGCTCAAAAGAATCATAAATGCGCTGGAAGCAATCGACATGAGTCGATAAAGCGGAATATCATTCTTGGAGACCTTATTCAGACGGATTACACGGAAATACGTATCCGACATAAAGGTAATAAGAAATGGATAAGCCGGATTACAGATGAAAACAAAGGGCTGCTGACAACACTGGGACTGGTATTCAGTCGCAGCCTTGCTGAGATTTTAGGGAAGGATACTACTGCTATCAGTTTTACTCTCACCCCCAACGGGCATATTTGCATATTCGACACAAATCCGGGTGGCGCGGGGTATTCCAATCAGCTTGCTGAAATGGAGATGATGAAGTCTATCATCAGTTACTCCAAGAATATTCTATTGACGGCCGACAGGACTAAGTCAAAAGATATGCTTCTGGATAAGTTCAGCATGCATTATCTTGAAAATATAGATATCCCGGCGGCTCGCCAGTGGATAGAGGAAGAGGACCTGAACGCTGCTACTATTCCTGACGAAGTGAAGAGTGTGGTCGGCGATTCTGCCTCCGAGTCTTCTCTGTCCAGAATCCAAAAAGCAATCGATGGATTTGAAGGTGAGATTGTGTTGTTTGTGGATAATGATTACTCTCATTGGAATTACGGAGATTCAGATGGTGGCTGGCGTGGTCATCTTCTGAACTACTTCCATCGTAAGGGAGATTTCATCAAGTTTGTCATTGTCGAGAATGCCGAAGATTCAATGAACGAACCGGTAAAGGAAATGGCAAGGGAGATTAAATCTTGGACTCAGGGTGTTTTCAAGATGAATAATCCGCTTGCCGGCAAAGAGATTTATCCCTTGGCATACTTTAATGGGAAGCTGTACCTTACAAATAACCCTGAATTCAGCACACTTGATGAAAAGTGGGGAAACGGCACTGTTTTCGTAGTTGATTACAACATGGATCTATCCCGGATTGAGAAGGTTGATTTAAGATATAAGCCTACCACTTCTATCGTAAAATTAAGTGGAGATTTGGCTACCGAAATATCGTCCAAATCCCTCGGAGAATTTATTGAAGGCGAGGCAAGCAGTATCTTCAATGAATTTTTCTCATACTGCCGGAAAAAGAAAGATCCGATTAAGATTACCTACCAGGACGAACATCTTAAGAGTGTCATGGCTATTATCCTTACACTCCAGACAATTGAATATTTCGTCAAAAAGATTGAGAAGCCGTTCACTGTGGAATTTCTGGTAGAAAAATATCAGGATATTCAGCGCCGCCCCGGTATGGCAGTTAATTTGCCAAATTATGGTGACAGGGACATGTATCTCACAGGTCTATCTCGAAAGTGGGTTGAGATTCTTGATCAAACGGGAGTATTAATTCCTGTTCAGTCAAAAGAACGAAACTCGTTGACTCATTGGCGTGAACTTTCTATTGAATGTGCCGGGAAGAAGCTTAGCATCTATCCTGATGGTGGTTTGATGAATGGATGGACAATTTCTCGGAACAATACCAGATTCTTCAACCCCGACAAAGAGGATGCCTCCACCGACATATTGCTCACGCGCAATCAAGACATCAAAATAGACGTAAGCATTGAGAACGTATAACGGGCACAACATCCTCCTCAGTGACCTCTACGTTACTTATGGTGCAGAAGGTTGGGGGCTCACGGCGAGGCGGGGTGGCGTGGGGGCTCTCAGCGGCTCCAGGAGGAGAGGAATTTGATGCGCATGAGGCGGATCTCTTCTTCGGTGTATTCTTCGCCGAGTTCCTGGATGGCGGCTTCGAGGTCGTCTTCCTCTTGTGAGCTTAGGAAGTCGAGTATCTCTTCCTGACATTCGGTCTCGAGGAGTTCGTCGATATAGTAGTCGATGTTGATGCGTGTCCCCTCCTCTACTATCATCTCGAGTTCGCTGAGGAGTTCTTCGAATTCGAGGCCTTTGCCGTCGGCGAGTTCCTCGAGGTCGATCTTGCGGTCGATCCCCTGGATGATGTATATCTTGGCTTTGCTGCAGTCGGCGACTGTGCGCACGAGTATGTCGGTGGGGCGTATGATGTCGTTCTCCTCCACGTAGGCGGCTATGACCTCGATGAATTCTTTGGCGAAGCGGGCTGCCTTGGCTTGCCCTACGCCTGAGATGTTGGCGAAATCGCCTTCGGTGATGGGGTACATCGTGGCCATCGATTCAAGCGTGGGGTCCTGGAATACTACATAGGGTGGCACACCGAGTCGCTTGGCGATGCGCTTGCGCACATCCTTGAGCATGCCGAGCAGGGCATTGTCGGAGGCGCAGGTGTGGGGCATGCGCGAGTCTTCGTAGTCGCCTTCGGCGAAGTCGGATTGCTCGACGATGCGGAATGACCCGGGGGAGGCCATGAAGGCGCGTCCGGCATCGGTGATGTGCAGTATGCCGTAGTTCTCCATGTCGTTGACGAGATACCCGGCGATAACGGCCTGCTGGATGAGATTGTTGAGGAATTTACCCTCGACATCGCTGAGCGCACCGAAGGAGTCGAGCTCCTGATGATTGCGGGCGCGGCACTCTTCGGTGACGCAGCCGGTGAGTATGGCCACTATGTATTCCGACTTGTAGCGCTCGCCGAGTGCCTCGATGCCGCGCAGGGTCTCGGCGAGTTCGACGCCGGCCTCTACGGTGGTGCTGGGATGCAGGCAGTTGTCGCAGTTGCCGCAGTTCTCGGCGGCTTCACCCTCGAGGTGCTCGCCGAAGTAGCTGAGCAGAATCTTGCGCCGGCACACTGATGACTCGGCATAGTGGGCCGTCTCGACCAGAAGCTGGCGACCGATCTCCTGCTCGGTGGGATTCTTGCCTTGCAGGAGTTTGTCGAGTTTCTGGAGGTCTTTTGTAGAGTAGAATGCGATGCAGATACCCTCGCCGCCGTCGCGTCCGCCGCGTCCGGTCTCCTGATAATAGCCTTCGAGGCTCTTGGGAATATCGTAGTGTATGACGTATCTGACATCGGGTTTGTCGATACCCATTCCGAAGGCTATTGTGGCCACGATGACATCCACACGCTCCATCAGGAAGTCGTCCTGATTCTGGGCGCGGGTGGCGGCATCCATGCCGGCGTGATAGGCGTGGGCGCGGATATCATTGAGCTGAAGCACCTTTGTGAGCTCCTCCACACGCTTGCGCGACAGGCAGTAGATAATGCCCGATTTGCCGGGATGACTCTTTATGAAGCGTATCACATCGCGGTCGATATCCTTCGTCTTGGGACGCACCTCATAATAGAGGTTGGGGCGGTTGAAGCTCGATTTATACACCTTTGCCTCGGTCATGCCCAGATTCTTCTGAATGTCGTGCTGCACCTTGGGGGTGGCTGTGGCAGTGAGGGCAATTACGGGGCGACGGCAGATGGTGTTGATGATTGAGCGTATCTTGCGGTATTCGGGGCGGAAGTCGTGGCCCCACTCCGAGATACAGTGGGCCTCGTCGACGGCATAGAAGCTGATGGGCACACTCTGCAGAAACTCAATCGTGGCGGGCTTGGTGAGCGATTCGGGGGCCACGTATAGCAGTTTGGTGCGACCGGCGCGCATGTCGCTCTTTACGGTCTCTACGGCGGCTTTGCCGAGCGATGAGTTGAGGAAGTGGGCCACGCCGTCATCGCCGCTGAAGCCGCGTATGGCATCGACCTGATTCTTCATCAGGGCTATGAGGGGAGAGATGATGATGGCCGTGCCCTCCGACATGAGGGCCGGCAACTGATAGCAGAGTGATTTGCCGCCGCCGGTGGGCATCAGCACAAACACATCGCTAGCATCCAATAAGTCTGAGATGATAGCCTGCTGGTCGCCTTTGAATGTCTCGAAACCGAAGTAGTGTCGCAACGCTTCGGTTATCCTGTTGCCATCTGCCATGATGAATAGGTGTATTGATTGAACGGTTCTTTATGAGGGGGGGAGTGTGTCAGCTTATTTTTGCACACTTTCCGCTAAGTAGTGTGGCCGGATAGGATACTGGCCACGTCTGGCATCGCGCTTCGTGGGTCGATTGACGAACTGATTTGCGATGTTTCATATTCAAAGTTAACAAAAAATGCTCAAACTATCAACGAAGTTGTTTAAACTTTTTAAAAAATTTATCATTTTCTTGCAAGAGAGTCCGTGAGGCTTCTCCCCTCCCCCATCCCTGTACGGCGGCCGGATTCCGGATAAGACGCGACCGGTGCCTCACGCGAGAGAGGTCATCGCTGCGCGATGTGGCTCACGTAAGGCACCGGTATATCGGGTGTGCGCTGCGTCGTCGGCCCACACATAAAGTGGAGCCGACTAAGCGCCAAGGAATCTGAGAAAAAATCCGCGCCCTTAAATTCTTTTCCCATCTTACCGATTATGAGATATTCATGCCCTTCCTTAACTTAAAGGCGTTGGGCGGGGTGCTGCGGCTTCAGTCGGCGAGTTTCATCTTGTCGAAGTTGGCCTGGTCGAGGCGGTCGCGCACAAAGTCGGCGTCGACCTTGAAACTCTTCACCTTCATCGAGGGGACATCAAACATGGCGTCGACCATCACAGTCTCTACGATCGAGCGCAGACCGCGTGCTCCGAGTTTATATTCGATGGCTTTGTCTACGATCGCTTCGAGGGCGTCGGGGGTGAATTCCAGATCGACACCGTCGAGGGCGAAGAGTTTCTTATACTGGCGCACGAGGGCATTCTTCGGTTCGGTGAGAATGCGCAGCAATGCGTCGCGGTCGAGCGGATTGAGGGCGGTGAGCACCGGGAGTCGGCCGATAATCTCGGGGATAAGGCCGAAGCTCTTGAGGTCCTGCGGCAGGACGTAGCGCATCAGATTGTCGCGCTGCTGCTTCTTGGCATGCTCATCCTTGCCGTAGCCCACGACGTGGGTGTTCATGCGGTTGGCAATCTTGCGCTCGATGCCGTCGAAGGCGCCGCCGCAGATGAAGAGGATATTCTTCGTGTCGACGGCTATCATCTTCTGCTCGGGGTGCTTGCGGCCTCCATTCGGGGGCACGAGCACGGTGCTACCCTCGAGGAGCTTGAGCAGACCCTGCTGCACACCCTCGCCGCTGACGTCGCGGGTGATCGAGGGGTTGTCGCTCTTGCGGGCAATCTTGTCGATCTCGTCGATAAAGACGATACCCTTCTCGGCTCGCTCCACATCGTAGTCGCAGTTCTGGAGCAGACGCGTCAGGAGCGATTCGATATCCTCGCCCACATATCCGGCCTCGGTGAGCACCGTGGCGTCGACGATGGCGAAGGGCACATCGAGCAGGCGCGCGATGCTCTTGGCCAGGAGAGTCTTGCCGGTGCCGGTGGGGCCGACCATGATGATGTTGGACTTCTCGATATCCACCTCATCCTCGGCGGCCGACTGGATGGCCTTCTTCAGCGTGGCCTTGGGGGCCGATTTGTCGCGGGCCTCCTCCTGGGCGATGCGCTTGTAGTGGTTATAGACCGCTACAGAAAGATACTTCTTGGCATCATCCTGGCCAATGACGTATTGGTCGAGATATTGCTTGATTTCGTGGGGGGTGGGTATATCCTCCTTCTTCTTGGCTACCTTGGGCTTGGCGGCGCTCCGGCTGGCGAGGGCGCGGTCGCGGGCGGTGTCGATATAGTCAATGCAGTCTGTGCAGAGGGTCAGGCCGTTGAAGACCTCCACTACGGGGGTCTCCGGAGTCTCGGCCGCGCCACACATCATGCAGTGCAGTGCTGCCTGTTTCTTTGCCATAGTTTAGTTTTCCTCTTTCTTACGGTTGTTGACCAGAATCTTATCGATCATTCCATATTCTTTGGCTTCGGCGGCGATCATCCAGTAGTCGCGGTCGGAGTCGGCGGCCACCTTGTCGAAGGGCATGCCTGAGTGGTCGGAGATGATGCGGTAGAGTTCATCCTTGAGCTTGAGTATCTCGCGGGCAGTAATCTCGATATCGGATGCCTGGCCCTGGATGCCGCCCAGGGGCTGGTGGATCATCACACGCGAGTGAGGCAGGGCGAAGCGCTTACCCTTCTCGCCGGCCACGAGCAGCACGGCTGCCATCGATGCGGCCATGCCGGTGCAGATGGTCGAGACGTCGGAGTTGACATACTGCATGGTGTCGTAGATGCCGAGTCCGGCATATACGCTGCCGCCGGGGGAGTTGATATAGAGCGAGATATCCTTGTCGGGGTCGACTGAGTCGAGATAGAGCATCTGGGCCTGGATGATGTTGGCGCTCTGGTCGCTGACCTGGGTGCCGAGGAAGATGATGCGGTCCATCATCAGGCGCGAGAAGACATCCATCTGGGTCACATTGAGCTGACGCTCTTCGAGGATATAGGGGTTGAGATAGTCGGCGCTGGGGGTGGAGAGGGCTCCGCTGCGGGCGTCGACATACTTCACATATGAGTCAAGTGTATTCGAACTCATGCCGAGATGATTGACGGCAAAGTTTCTGAAGTCGTTGTGCATAAGTATTGAATTTTACGTTAAACTGCAATCCCGGACCACTCTCCTGGGCGGAAGTGATCCGGGATGCGCGTTGCTTTGTCAAGTATCTCTCAAAATATTTTAATAAACCAATTTTGAGAGATACTTATCTTTCCCTCCCTCAAGATATAGCCGGAGAGAGGGAGTGATGGCATCACATTATTCGGCGGCTGCCTCTTCGGCTGCGGGAGCGAAGAGAGCGCGGAATTCATCGATTGTCACATCCTTTTCGTCGAGAGTCACGTTGTCCTTGATGGCGTTGTAGACCTTGAACTCGAGGCTCTGCTGGGCGAGACGCTGGCGATTGTTGCTGTCAGAGAGAATCTCTTTGGCATACTTCTCGAGAGTCTCGGCGGGCACATTGCCCATGCCGTACTGTGCAAACTGCTGCTGCACTGTGGCCTTGGCGAGGTTGATGAGGTCAGACTCCTCTACCTTCACCTCATACTGCTTGGCGATGGCCTCAGCCACGAGGTCCCATACGAGCTGGCCGCGCATTGCTGCGAAGGTCTCGTCGACGTTCTCGGCTGTGATGTTCTCATCGCGCTGCATGAGATAGTCTTTGAGCACTGCCTCGGGGAGCTCGAGCTCGCCTACGGCCTTGAGTACGTCGGCCTTGGCGTCGATCGAGAAGCGGTAGAAGCTGTCGTTCTTCAGGGCGCCGGCGATCATGTTCTTGAGTGCCTCGCGGTATTCCTCTTCGTTGTGCACCTTATCCTTGCCGAAGAGAGTCTGGAAGAACTCTTCGTTGAGCTCGGCGGGCTGCACGACGATGATCTCTTTGATCTGCATGCTGAAGTCGCCATGGTGCTCGGCAGCCTGCTCTTTGTCGATGTTGAGCATCGATGAGAGCTCAGTCTCGTTGGCCTCGCATGTGGCTGCGGGGTTGAAGATTACAGTCTCACCCACCTTCTTGCCCTCGAAGAGAGCCTCCTGGGCTTTATCCTTGAAGTATGAGGGGGCGAGGATGCCGTTCTCAACGACGATGCCACCCTCTTTGGGCTGACCATTTTCGTCGAGCTCGGTGAGCACACCCTTCACAAGAGCGTTGGGCTCAACGGCCTCGCCGGGCACCTGCTTGCCGAAGCGCTGACGGAACTGCTTGTCTTCGTTGTCTACCATCTCGTCGGTGACGGTGATGGTGTAGTAGGGTACGTGGAGATCCTTGTTGACGTGTGTGTCAATCTCGGGAGCCACACCTACCTTGAACTTGAAAGTGAATTCCTTGTTGGCGAGATTGAACTCCTCCTCCATCTTGACGGGCACGGGGTTGCCGAGCACGCGGAGGTCCTTCTCGCGGATATAATCGTAGACCACCTCGCCTACCTCTTTATTGATGACGTCATACTTCACTGCATCGCCATACTTCTTGCGGAGAAGGCCCATCGGAGTCTTGCCGGGACGGAAACCGGGTTCCGGACGGTGCTTGCTGATCTCCTTGAGCTGCTTTTCTACTTTCTCGCTATAGTCCTTCTCCTCGAGAGTCACGACGATCTCGCCGTTGACGTTGTCGAGCTGGGTGTAATTTACGTTCATTTCTTTATTTATCGGTTATTTTTATAATTTTCCTGTAGGGTTGATACCGGGAGTCCTATATATTAACACTCATGTATATTAACACTCGTGGCGCATATATAGACTCCGGGAGGCCGCCGTGAGCCGCGGTTTTTAACAACATCTAACAAAAACCGCGCCAAAAAAGGTGGTTCACTCAGTTGCAAATGCAAATTTAATACAAATTTGGCATACTTCGCTTATCGAGCTGCAAAAAACTCTTCAAACACGCGCTCTGTGTCGGCGAGGTCGGCCATGCTGCCTGTCTCGCAGGCGGAGTGCATGGCCCAGATGGCACATCCCATGTCGACTCCGGCAATGTCGAGCTGCGAGGTGAGTATATTGCCCAGGGTGCTGCCTCCGGCCACATCGGCGTGATTGACGAAGTATTGACATTCCACTCCGGCGCGCTCGCCGAGGTTGCGGAAGATGGCGTCGCCGCGCGAGTCGGTCATGTACTTGCAGTTGGCGTTGATCTTCACCACCGGGCCGCCGCCGATGACGGGGTGATTGGTGGGGTCGTATTTCTCGTTGTAGTTCGGGTGCCAGGCGTGGGCGTCGTCGGCCGAGATGAGGAAGGTGCGTTCGAGGGCGCGGTAGAAGCCAGAGGGTTCGTAGCGGTAATATGTGGCACCTTCGGGGGCGGCGTCAAGAGCGCGCTCGTCGGCGAAATACTCCGTGTGCGCCTGCCGCTCCAGGGCGATGTGGATGCGCTCGAGCAGATTGCGCAGCGTGGGGGCAGCGGCTCCCTGACGGGTGCCCGAGCCGGTCTCTTCGTTGTCGAAGATGGCCATCACGCAGGTGGCGTCAGTGTCTGGGTCGGGCATATAAACATACATTTTGTCGGACTGCTCTGCCGCTGTGATGATGGCCTCGAGGGCACAGAAGGCCATCGAGAGGTCGTCGAGGCGGGGCGACATGAGGTAGTCGAAGTTGAGGCCGACCGAGTCGCGGGTGCTGTCGACGGGATAGAGCACAGCCTCCATGCCGAGTATATCGGCGGCATTGACGCCGGCGGCTTCGGCGAGCATACTCTTCACCACCCCACCCTGCTCTTTGAGAGCTGCGAGTTCTTCGGCATTGAAGTAGCCTACCACGGGCTTCATGTCCTTCTGCACCGAGAGGGGGTTGCCGTCGTTGACACTGCGGTTGAAGTGGATGGCGAGGTGCGGGATGAGAGCCACGGGGCGTTCGAGGTCGACGAGGATGGTGCGGGGCTTGAGCGGATTGTCGCCGCGCAGCATCAGCCGGGCTGCGATCGAGAGGGGACGGTCAAACCATGTGTACATGATAGGGCCGCCATATTTCTCGACATTGAGACTCACCACTCCGCCATCGCCATATATCTCGGCGTTGGGTTTGAGTTTGAAGCCGGGGCTGTCGCTATGGGCGGCGATGATGCGGAATCCGGTTTCGGACGTGGGGTTATGTCCGGCGATGAAGGCGAAGATGGCGGTGTCGTTGCGCACCATATAGTATTTCCCTCCCGGCTTCAGTTCCCACTCGGCAGCGGGGTCGAGCTGGATGAATCCGGCGAGGTCGAGGCGGCGGCGCATGTAGTCGACGGCCATGAAGTTGCAGGGGGAAAGCTCCAGCCCCCCTTTCATGCGGATGTCGAATTCTTCGTCGGCGATGTCGGCGATGCGCTCGCGTCGGTGATCGGCCACAAGATTGTGCATCCCCCCGATTGCATAGGGTGTGAGGTCGGAGTCATGGCCGCTGCCACATCTATTGCATGATTTGCTGTTGTTTTCCATGTCAGGTTTATGTCGTTTTCAGGTTGATATGAATATGTGAGTTGATGTATGATTTACTCGGCGTCGGGGCCTTTGTAGCGCAGATTGTTGAGGGCGCGCAGCACATTGCAGAGTGTCTGGCTCCAGTACTCGCGGAATTCGGCGCTGCAGCGGCGATAGGCACCCTCGAGGGCCTCACCCTCAGTCTCCTTTACTACGGATATGAAGTTGTAGAGGGGCTGGAAGATATCGGCCAACGATTCGGATATCGAGGCTGCAATCGGTGTCTCGCTGTAGCGCATATCCTCTTCGAAGGTCTCGAGGAACACGTCGTCAGGTCCGAGCAGAGTCTCCACATGGCGGCGGATGCTCTCGTAGTAGTCTTCATCCATGTATGAGCCGTAGTAGAAGTCGTCGTCATCCTCATCCGTCTCCTCTTCGAGCGGGGTGAGACCGGAATAGTCGTCGGCATCATCCTCGTCGTGGTGGTGGTGGTGATGGTGGCAGCCGCAGTAGCAGTCGTCGTCACCACACTCTTCATCGCATTCTTCGCCATGGTGATGATGGCCGCAGCAGTCGTCGCCGCAGCAGTCGTGGTCATCTTCATCATCGTGGTGATGATGGCAACTGCAGTGGTGGTGGCCATCCTCAGCATCGGCTGATGCCAAGGCCGGAGACTCATCGGGGAATTCTGAAAAATCCAGATACAACTGGGGGAGCAGGCGGAGCATATTGACTATAAACTCGCTCTTCTCCGACTCCTGTGCGTGCTCGAGGCTGACGCAATATCGTGCGGCAAGCGCTGTGGTACCCAGGAGGCGGGTGCGCTTGCTGACATCTTTATTCTCTATCATATATCTTGTGCTGTTTTATATAGGTGGCCACTTCGGGTGAGGTCAGATGGCTGACATCGGCTCCGCTCCGCGCGAGCTCGCGCAGGCGTGTTGAGCTGATGTCGAGAAGCGGCATATCTCTCAATATAACAGATTGAGGGGGTATTTTGCTTTCCTGCCACTCTGCATCGCCAGGGCGTGGATAGACTATGAGCCGGTGATGGCGCAGAATATCTTCGGGGTCGCGCCAGCGGCTGAAGGCGCTTAGGTTGTCGCCGCCGATGATCAGACGGAATTCACAACCGGGATATGCGTGGCGCAGCTCGCTCAGGGTGACGGCGGTGAAGGTGGGGCGTGGCAGATGCATCTCGAAGTCGCTGACGCGGATGCGCTGCCGCTCTGCGGGGCCGAGTGCGGCAAGGAGCCGGCGCGTCATCTCGAGTCTTTCTCTCTCGGGGGTGATGTGGCGCCCGCTCTTGAAGGGATTCTCGGGGCTCACCATCAGCCACACCTCATCTACCCCACCCTCGCGGAGTGCGGCGCGCGCCACAGCCAGATGTCCGGCGTGTGGCGGATCGAATGTGCCGCCGAAGATGCCTATCACTCTGCGGGGGGATATGTCAGCGTGGTCTTGCATGGAGCTGATTTAAAACTTAACCGCCACTTCAATCTCTGGCGATGAAGTCGCGTATCAGTTGACCAACTTCGGCCGAGGCACGGTCGATGTCATCGTTGATCACGCGGCAGTCGTAGCTGTCGGCGAAGCTCATCTCGTAGTCGGCTTTGGCGAGTCGGGCGAGGAGGCGCTCTTCGGTCTCGGTGCCACGTCCGCGCAGACGGCGTTCGAGTTCTTCGCGGCTGGGGGGGAGTATGAAGATGGCCAGTGCACGCTCGCCATAGGCGCGTTTCACATTGAGGCCACCCTTGACGTCGATGTCCATGATTAGGTTATGACCCGAAGAGGTGACACGCTCGACTTCGCTGCGAAGTGTGCCGTAGCATGTGCCGGCATACACCTCTTCCCACTCCACAAACTCGCCACGCTCCACGCGCGCCTTGAATTCGTCGGTGGTGATGAAGTAATACTCGACTCCGTCGCGCTCCTGGCCGCGCGGCGCACGGCTTGTGGCTGAGATTGAGAATCCGAGACGCAACTCGGGGTCGTCGATTATGCGCGATATGATTGTAGATTTGCCGGTGCCCGAGGGGGCCGACAGAATTATAATCTTGCCGTTCATTGCAGTGTATATGCAGGATATTTATTTAGGGCTATACAATGGGGCTATATATAATAACTATATATAATTATATATAATAATGTGTGCTCTCCCTTGATGGATTCGCTATTGGCTGAGTCTTTTGGTAGACTTCAACATGGGGTCAGAGCACATTGAGCACCTGCTCCTTGATCTGCTCAAGCTCATCTTTCATCTTGACCACGATCTTCTGCATCTCAGCGTCGTTGCTCTTCGAACCGAGAGTGTTGATCTCGCGCCCCATCTCCTGGGCGATGAAGCCGAGTTTCTTGCCTTGTCCGGCGCCGTGGCGCACCAATTCGGGTGTGCCGAGTGTCTCGATGAAGTAGTCGAGATGCGAGCGCAAGCGAAGTTTCTCTTCGCTGACGTCGAGTTTCTCGATATAGAAGATGAGTTCCTGCTCGAGGCGACCTTTGTCGTAGTCTACGCCATGCAGCGATGCGAGCTGGTCTTCGAGGCGCTGGCGTATCTTGCCCACACGGCTCTGCTCATAGGGTTCGATCTCTTTGAGGAGATTGCCGATATTCTTTATCTTTTCGCAGAAGAAGGCGTAGAGTTTGCTCCCTTCGGTAAGACGGAAGTTAGTCAGGGCCGCGACGGCAAGGCGTGTGGCCTCGACGAGGGCCTCGCGGTCGGCACTATCCATCTCTTCGGCTTTGGTCTGCATGGTGTCGGGCATACGCAGCAGGGTGGCATACCAGTCGGCGGGTTCGGGGAGTCCGAGCTGCTGCTGCATCTCGGTGATCTGGGCGCGATAGTTCTCGAGGGCGCCGATGTTGAGCGAGGCTGTGGCATGGGCCACGGTGTTCTCGATGCTTACCGACATCTCTACCTTGCCGCGCTCGAGTTCGGCGGCAAGCATAGTGCGCAGCTCTATCTCCATCTCACGGAAGTATGAGGGAACCCGCATGAATAGGTCGAGCTGTTTGGAGTTGAGCGACTTGATTTCTACAGTCACTTTTCTTGTGGCGGAGGCAGCTGTGCCGCGTCCGAAACCGGTCATTGACAATATCATATCTCTAATGTATGTTTTGCGCCATGTCTATCTCCGCAATCCGGGTCTTACCTCTCCCGGGGCAGCTCTACCCCATTTTCCCTTACGACCCATATTCGGCGGACCGCGACGCGTAATCCTCAGTGAGTGCCACATGAGGTCGGCACACACTCTTTTATCGCAAAATTAATCAAAAATCGGCCATCTCACAACAGTTTAGGCCATTAATTGGCCCCGACCTGCCACCAAACATATTTTTGAGCCCCTTCGGGCATTACGCTCGCAACGCCGAAGTTGACCCCGGCCTGATGCCGCGCATTTGCAAGTTTGCGCATGATTGGCTAACTTCGCAGTCAAAATAACTGAAAGAAATGGCTAAAGTGACTTGGAAGGCGGGCACGATGGTGTATCCCGCGCCGGCAGCGCTCGTGACGTGCGGTGCCACACCTGAGGAATGGAATATGCTGACTGTGGCCTGGACAGGCACAATCTGCACCAATCCGGCGATGCTCTACATCAGCGTGCGCCCCGAACGCCATTCCTATCCGCTGATAATGGCGAATATGGAGTTTACGCTTAACCTCACCACCGAGGCGATGGCGAGGGCCACCGACTGGGCGGGGGTGCGCTCGGGACGTGATTACGATAAGTGGCGCCAGACGGGGCTGACGCCGATGCCGGGCGAGATGGTGAAGTCGCCGGCGATTGCTGAGTCGCCGCTGGCCATAGAGTGCCGGGTGAAGGAGGTGTTGCATCTCGGGAGCCACGATATGATTCTGGCTGATGTGCTCTGCCTGAGGGCCGACGACAGGTTTATCGACCCCTCTACCGGGGCTTTCTCGCTCAAGGATGCCGGACTGATGGCCTATGTGCATGGGGGCTACTATGCTCTTGGCGACCTGCTGGGCACCTTCGGATTCTCGGTGAAGAAGAAGTAAGTGTCTGCCAGGCTATTAGTCTTGAATAGTTGCTGATAGGCGTAATCATAGTCGCTGATAGGCGTAATCATAGTCGCCGATAGGCGTAATATAATAGTCGCCGCCGCTTCCCGATTGATGGAAGCGGCGGCGATATTTTATGTCTGTATCTCTCCTGACTGAGGCCTATGGCGCCTCACGGAGTGTCCTGCTCATTTATTTCACACCAAGGTCGGCGAGCACACGGTCAATGTGGCGGTCGGCTGCCTCGACTGTGGCTTCGTAGGCCTCCTTGGAGGGCATATCCTCGCGAACCTCGATATAGAACTTGATCTTGGGTTCGGTGCCTGAGGGACGGATCGAGATCTTGTCGCCTGCGGCTGTGAAGAACTGAAGCACGTTGGAGGTGGTGGGGAAGTTCATCTTCTCAATCTCGCCTGTAGTGAGGTTGCGGCAGTTGAGGTCGGCGTAATCCTTGACAATCACCACCGGCGAACCGGCGATCTCCTTCGGCGGATTTGCGCGGAACTCCTTCATCATGGCGGCAATCTCGTCGGCACCGGTCTTGCCCGGACGCACCACGCTCACTCCGCGCTCGCGCGAGAAGCCATATTTGGCGTAGATGTCGATCAGGAGCTCGTAGAGGTCAAGGCCCTGGTCGGCGGCCCAGGCTGCAATCTCACACATCAGCGAGATGGCCGACACTGAGTCTTTGTCGCGCACGAAGGTCTCGGCCAGGAAGCCGTAGCTCTCTTCGCCGCCACCAAGATAACGCTCTTTGCCTTCGAGATTGCGCATCACGTCGGCAATCCACTTGAAGCCTGTGAAGCAGTCGTAGCACTTCACGTTGTTGGCATCGGCGATGCGCTTGATGGCTTCGGTGGTGACGATGGTCTTCACGCAATATTCATTACCCTTGAGCATACCGAGCTCGGCGTTGCGGGTGATGATGTAGTAGAGGAAGATCATCACTATCTGGTTGCCGTTGACGAGCTGATAGTTTCCCTTCTTGTCGCGCACCACCAGACCCACACGGTCAGCATCCGGGTCAGAGGCGAGCACGAGGCTTGCGCCTGTCTCCTTGGCCTTGGCTATGCCCATCGCCATGGCTTCGGCATTCTCGGGATTGGGTGATACGACTGTGGGGAAGTTGCCATCCTGCACATCCTGCTCGGGCACATGGATGATGTTTTTGAAGCCCCACTTGGCAAGTGAGTCATACATCAGCGACGAACCCACTCCATGAATCGGAGTGTAGACAATCTTCATGTCGGCATGACGCTTGTCGGCCTCGGGCGAGAGCGACAGTCCGAGTATCTCCTCGAGATAGGGCTCGTCGACATCCTTACCTATCGTCTTAATTAGGTCGGGGTTGGCGTCAAATTTAATCTGGTCGACCGATGTGATGGCGTTGACATAGGCGATGGTCTCCACATCGTGGGGGGCGATCATCTGTGCGCCGTCGCTCCAATAGGCCTTGTAGCCGTTGTATTCCTTGGGATTGTGAGAGGCTGTGATGTTGACACCGCTCTGGCAACCGAGGCGGCGGATCGCATACGACACCTCAGGCGTGGGACGGCAGCCATCGAAGAGATATACCTTGATGCCATTGGCTGAGAAGATGGCGGCCACCATCTCGGCAAATTTGCGAGAGTTGTTGCGCACATCGTGTCCTACGGCCACTGAAATCTCCGGCAGATCCTTGAAGCAGTCTTTCAGATAGTTGGCCAGACCCTGTGTGGCGGCGCCTACGGTGTAGATGTTCATGCGGTTGGTGCCGGCACCCATGATGCCGCGCAGACCACCTGTGCCGAACTCCAGGTCCTTGTAGAAGGCGTCGATGAGTTCTGTCTTATCGGGATTGTCAAGAAGAGCCTTCACTGCGGTGCGGGTCTCCTCGTCATACTGCGGGCCGAGCCATTTTTCGGCACGCTCGATGCATGATTTCAATAATGCTTCGTTGTCCATTATATTATATTGATATTTTATATTTGTGCGGTTGGATACCTGTAGAATTCTGCTCGCTCTGAACTTATAACACTCCGCAGCGGGGAGTTTGCCGTTCAGAAAATACAAATATAATAAAAATTAGGTTTACAATCCTAAAGAATCTCTCAAAAACTACTCGTCGGCGCTGTTTTTTGCCGGATGCAAGGTTCTTCGTTTTTTTTAAGGTCGTCCCTCTCTTTTTCATGGAACTGTGGCAAGGGATATACGCCTAATTATTTTGGTCATTGCCGTATTTGCGCTTGTTGGCCTCGATTTTGCGGCGGCGTGCAGCGCGGCGGCGCTCAAGGTCGCGGGCTGCTTTCTCAGCGGCTTTCTTCTCTTTGATGCGGCGCACCTCCTCATCCATCTCGGCCACCTTCTCAGGATGTTGGTCGAGCCATATCAAGCGAAACACCACATAGAAGCACACAATGGTAATAATGCCATAAATGATGATTGTCTTAACCATAATCAACACATTTTAGTTTAATCGCCCAAATATACAGAATTAACCCAACACCCGCAAATTCCCCACCACATTTTCGCCAAGAATCTGCACCCTTTGACCCGGTTACACGCGTGACAGCAACCCGCTGGCCACATCAGCACGATGGCAACATGCGCACTGCCCTCACAGTCGCACGACGCTCACGGGAGAACATTGAGTTGTGCGGCGTCAGCTTCCTGGAAGGAGGGGCATCCTCGCCCAACGCCGTTAGTTAAGGATACAAGTTTGGCTGAGTTGGCTTGGAAGATGTGGAAGGAATTTTTTTAGACGCGGATCATTCTCTTACTCGCTGCTGCGCAGCTCGTTGCGATCGCGGATGGAATGGATTAACGCGGATTTTCTTTTGCTTCAGATACAATTGATGGGGCGCAGGCACATCGGCGCTATGCGCCTTGTGGCAACGCGGATGGTGCCG
>OFGC01000744.1_pt1 | contig 29264 bp, 20 predicted proteins | sample 1521691 | NCBI WGS metagenome assembly OFGC01 (sample SAMEA3504121, study PRJEB24116) | mouse gut metagenome | biome: mouse gut; feature: mouse-associated habitat; material: faeces | place: Denmark | collected 2011
GCGTCAATACCATTGATCCCATTATCGACAGTCATGATAACATCCGTGTCCGGGTCCGAAATATATGACTTTCAGTTCTTTTCCGGCCTGGGCATCAAGCAGAAGTTCCGTGCCCGGTGATGTGACCCGCACCTGCGCCGCCATGGCCAAAGACAAGAATGCCGCAGCAGCAATAAGAAATATTCTTTTATGCATAATTATATTGTTTTTAATTCAAGCAGTCTTAATTTCCGGCAAGTGTCTCTTTTACAAGCATGCCCCAAGGCTTGATGTCGCTTTCCGGCCACGAGCCTTCCGATGATGCAGAAGGAAGCAGCATAGAACATGTCTCATCCTTGTCAGAGAGGGACCACATAAGGAAACTGATATTCCTTCCGGCCATCCATCCGGTCCATTCTCCGAATGACTCCGCATCCAGGGGGCCGTTTCCGTCTGCATTCATGCCTCCGCATTCGGTGACGAACAGAGGCAGGCCTTTTCCAAGGGCGTAATCCGCCTTGTCACGAAGCCATCCCTTGTGTGTACCTGCATAAAAATGAAGCGAATACATTATGTTTCCGTATCCTTCTATAGGATCGTCAGCGGCGGCATCCACATTCTGTGACCAGCGTGGAGTTCCGACTATTATGACCGCCTCAGGCTCTATGGCCCGGATTGCGGCTATGACAGTTTCAGAATAGGCCTTCACTTCCGGCCATGTGTAGTCGGTCTTGGTCTCATAGTCCTTGTATGCCGGCTCGTTCCATATCTCATAAATCACATTCGGGACTCCCCTGTATTTGGACGCCATACATGTGAAGAACTCAACGGCCTCTTCCGTATGAAGCTGGTGGGCATGCCAATCTACAAGAACATAAACTCCGTTCTCAATTGCCGCATCCACGATGGTTTCAGCGCATTCTTTTCCGAAATCAGGGTCATCAAGATAGCATGCGGCCTGGGCTTCAGAGGCACGAAGTTCGACTCCTACAGCAGCTCGGACCGCTTCCGCCCCCCATTCGTCCACGATATGGGACACCGCCTCGCTGTTATAGAACCTTGGCCATAGCACATTCCAGCCGAAGCTGACTCCCTTCAGGACGACCGTGTCGCCCGATTCATTGACAAGGGCCGTTCCCTCGACCCGCAAATGCTGCACCTCCCCTTTTTCAGTCCCGCATGACACGCAAGAAAGTAGGCAGCAAACGCCCAGCAGAAAAGTGCCGAGCAATAAAGATTTGGTTTTCATAGTCTTATTGTTTTGGTGGCTATGCCTTCACGATGTGAGACAGGGCCGGAGTTGTTCAGGTGGAAGTTTTCAAAATCCGGCCGGACTCTCCTTACAGTCATTTCGGGAGAATCCGACCGGTATAAGGTTGCCGTTACTTAAGGCGGCAGGAATCAAGCTCGACCTGGATTTCTTTCATGCGCTTTGTGGTAAGCGGATAGAAGAACAGGAAGAGCAGGGACAGGGCGGCAACGGCAGCAGGAACAAAGCTCATGAGGGCGCGTACCCATACAAGAGCCGTCTCAGTCTGCACCGCACCGGCTTCCGTGCTGTAGCCCACAGCTGCAAGGATAGCTGTAACAGCCGAACCTCCGATTGCGCCTCCGAATTTCTGGGCCATAGAGGAAGACGAGAATATCAGACCAGTGGAAGCCGTCTTGAATTTCAGCTCGGCAAAGTCAGCGATATCTGCATACATGCTCCATACAAGCGGGGAAACCACTCCGGTAAGCACGGAAATCACAACCTGCAGAAACATCATGACCCAATATCCGCCAGTTGTGAGAGGAACGAAGAAAAACAGGCAGCTCAGCACGATGAGAAGCACAAGGCAGCCCATGAAAGTGCTCTTCTTGCCTATTTTGCGGGTAATCATAGGGGTCATTGCGACTCCGGCCATATTCGCGACCTCTCCCACGGCAAAGAAGATTCCTGCATAGAAGAGGAACTCCGCCGAGAAAATCTTAAGCTGCGCACCGTCACCGATTACACTTGCAAAGAAGAAAGGTCCGGCAGTATATCTGGCCGCATTGAACAAATTGAAGAAAAGCACTCCTCCCAGAAGTATCCACCAAGGGGCATTCTTGAAAAGGGAGCCGAGGTCTGAGGCAACGGATGTCTCCTTCTTCTCACTTTTCACCGTCTCCTTTGTCAATGCGAACGTCATGAAGAAAAGCACGGCGCAACATGCCGCAACTACAATCATAGCATACTGCCATGACACCGGGTCATTCACACCTGCCTCTATCCCGCGCATGCTGTTGAAAGCCTTGCAAAGAGGCTCCCATCCGGCAAGGACTATGAAGCTGCCGGCATAGGCGAAAAACATGCGGAAAGACGAGAACACTGTCTTTTCGTCAGAGTCAGAAGTCATCACGCCAAGCATAGCCCCATAAGGCACATTGATGGCCGTATAGACTGTCATCATGAGTATATAAGTGACATAAGCCCAAATGCGCTTTCCGGCATAACCCATGTCAGGTGTAGTGAACAGAAGCACTCCGACAACCGCGAAAGGTATGGCTATCCAAAGCAGATAAGGCCTGTATTTGCCCCATTTGGTTGAAGTACGGTCGGCAATCACGCCCATCATCGGGTCAGAAACAGCGTCCCAGATACGGGTCACAAGCATGAGGAATGTGGCGTCAACAAGGCTGAGGCCGAATATCGTAGAATAGAAAAACGGCAGATATGCCGTAAAAATCTTCCAGAACATCGAAGATGACATGTCTCCGAGTCCGTAACCGATTTTGTTCAGCAGCGGGGCCTTGGCAGGCTGCCCGGCAGAAATGATTTCAGACATTGTCTATGTGGTTATGTTAATGTTTGCCGCACCATTGCGCAAATCTTTGCAAATATAGCAAAAGTCGAGAGCAGAAGCAAAGTTTACTTTGATTATGCCGAGACGCACGCGTATATATGAGCTTTAGCTCAAATATAGCAAAAGTTGAGAGCAGAGGGAAAATAAATTTTCCCTCTGCCGAAACCAAGCGTATATATGAGCGTCAGCTCAAGTATAATGATTCTTTTTACATATCCCGCCCTCTGACACCATGGCACAGGGCGTTGTTTCAGTATTGGGTCACCTTAATATCTCCTGCTCTATTAGCATCCGACTTTCCCATCAAACAGATAGAAGCAGTTCTTGTTTTTCCAGACGTATTCTCAGTGACCTCTATCAGAATTGAATTACCATTATTAGTAACAGTTATCCAATTGCCTACATACTTAAGATTGGATTTGTCAGAAGGTATGACATAAAAAGATGAGTTATCCTCATTAACGGAAACTATATTTATTTCAACATCAGAGGAAACTATATAGGAAGAAGCTTCTGAGGTAAAAATCACATCTTCGGCTGACAACTTGATATTACGAATTTTGCCCATACAAGCGGAAAGTAATATCATAGTTATAAATAATAATGTTAATTTTTTCATAAAATCTTTTTGCCTCAATTCTACAACAAACTACCTATCAATTACACAGTCTCCGGTATGCAACTCCGCTCACCCACGACTACATAAAACATTAATAATAAACAGATTACACTTTACTAAATACAACATGCCAGGACTGATATCAGAATCCGTTGCCATCAGCTTCCCAATCTGAGGCGCTCATGGCAACGGATTACTTTACCAATCAATTATTACGTTTCTTATCTCAAATTCTTGTCGATAAGCCTGTTGAGCCGCAGCACAGTCTCCGAAGTGGTCAGGCCGTCAGGCTCCGTGTTAAGGCAATAGTCAACCAGACGGTCAACCGTCGATGTGGCCACATGCATCCTTGTGTCGCTTGAGGCATAATAGATGAAAACCTTGCCGTCCTCATCGGCTATCCAGCCGTTTGCAAAAAGCACGTTCATCACGTCCCCGATGAACTCACCGCCCTCCGGAGCCATGAAGAACCCGGCCGGCTCAGCAATCACCTCAGCGGGATTTTCAAGCGAAGTCATGTACAGATACAGCACATACCTCAGACCCGAAGCACATCCGCGCACACCATGGGCAAGATGCAGCCATCCCCTGGAAGTCTTTATAGGATGCGGTCCCTCGCCGTTCTTCACCTCACGTATAGTGTGGTAGTGGCGCATGCTTATGATTTTCTCCTCCCCGATTTCGACATTCTCCATGCTGTCAACAAGCGCCCAACCGATTCCTCCGCCATTTCCGGCATCAATGAAACCGTCCTGGGGACGCGTATAGAGCGCATATTTCCCGTCAACAAACTCAGGATGCAGCACCACATTACGCTGCTGCGAGCCGGACTTCATGTCAGGCAGCCTCTCCCAGTTGACAAAATCCCTCGTCCTTGCCACACCGGCGGCGGCAGTTGCCGAAGACAGGTCTCCTGCTGGTGCAGAAGGGTCTTTGCGCTCAACGCAGAAAATTCCATACACCCAGCCGTCCTCATGCGCAGTGAGACGCATGTCATAAATGTTCGTGGCCGGCTCGCCGTAATCAGGCATAGTCACCGGACGGTCCCAGAAACGGAAATTATCGACTCCGTTCGGGCTTTCCGCCACAGCGAAGAACGATTTTCTGTCCGCAGCCTCGACACGTACCACGAGCATATATTTCCCGTTCCACTTTATCGCCCCCGCATTGAAAGCCGCATGGATGCCGAAACGCTCCATCAGATACGGATTCGTATTCCTGTCAAAGTCATATCTCCAGAACAAAGGGGCATGCTCCCCGGTAAGGATAGGATATTTATAGCGCTCATAGACGCCGTTTCCCTCTATAGGCTCATTCTTTCTTGTGATGAGGGCTTCATGCTCTTTCTGAAGCCACTCCTTTCTTTCATCAAATGTCATTGTATCTTGTATTTCAATTATTATCAATCTCTCCGGCATAAGTCATGGCCGGCCATCATAGCCGGCACCAATATGCCCGACCCCATACATCATCGGACCATCACGATCTTCTCCATATCAGCGAATGCCCTGAAATCCTCGGCAGACACCTGTCCCGGCCACGGTGCATAGAAATGTCCCTCCATATCGCAGGCATTTCTCCATGTCAGGACATAAGCCAAAGGATAATCCTTTATCGCAGGATAGAGGACCTCAGTCCACCATGACGCATCAGGGATTCCCTCATACCCGGTTTCAGTCAAGGCCAGCAGCTTCTTGCGCTCCTGTCCCACCTTCACCATTATGTCAAGGGCATTCCTAAGCTCATCCGCATACTGCTGAGAAGAGCCATACTGATAGCAGTCCACACCTATCATGTCCACCATACAGTCGCCTGGCCACCTTTCCATATAGATTTCCTCAGTAACGCCTCCTGCGCCCGGAGAATAAGACCATACGAGATTGTCAAGGCCGCGCTCAACCGCCATGTAATCATATGTCATCTTCCACAAGGCCACATATTGCTCCACGGTGCACAAGTCGCGTCCCCACCAGAACCAGCTTCCCGTATGTTCATGCCAAGGACGGAAAACAATCGGAACAGCCTGTCCGTCAGAAGTACGGAACGACTCCAGATAATCCGCCGCACGGGAAAGCCACTCCATGAAAAGCTCATGTGCAGAGCCGCCCTCAAGCACAGATGCCACGACTTCTTTTGACGAAATGTCCCATGAGTCCCCTCCGGTCAGGGGATTGCGCGGATGCCACGAAAAAGTCACCACGCCTCCCCTCTCATAATGAGCTATGGCAGAAGCACGCATCTGCCCAAACAGATTATGGTCGAGATTGCGCTCATCACCCAGTTCTATGCCTCCGAGGTCGAGTCCATAGACTGCAGGATACATCCCGCATACATCCTTCACATCCGAACGGACATAGGAAGACACATCAGAGCCAAGCCTCCATGAATGCCCGTACATCAGGTCATCCTGGTGCCCGTACATGATTTTTCCGCTCTCCACAACAGAGCCAAGCGAAGCAAGCAATTCCTCCGCAGGAGTTACGGGAGCTGTGCCGCATGATGAAAAAACGGCAGAAATTGCCATCAAGGTCATAGGTTTCAGTATATTTCTCATAATAAAGGGTATATTCATTTTCATGAGGAGCTTCTATTTCGGAGCGTTCGCATATACGCTCTCAAGAGTATATGACGGGTCCTCATTGTTCATCGCATGTACCATCGTCTCCACAGCCTTGCGCGCACCCTCTGAAGGGAACTCGCCCGTGGCATGGTTGAAATACGCGTGAGTCTCCGCTCCTGCACCTTCCGCTCCGTTGTCCCATACGAAGGTTGACATTCCATAAGTCTTTGCGGCTTTCACCACATATTCAAACCAATATCTCTGGAATTTCTGCTCACGCTCTGTCGCACGGTTGCCGCATCCCATTTCGCCGATATAGACAGGCACACCCTTGCTGATGAATTTGTCATACAGCTTGGCAAAAGCCTCCGTCACCTGCTCCTCATTCGAGCCGGGCGCTTTCTTGGAAGGGTCGGCAGTATGTCCCCACTCCGAATATTTGGCATTGAGGGTGTAATCACCCGGGTCATAATAATGCACAGCCACAATCAGCCTGTCCTTAGCGGTATCCTCAGGCAGCACCATATCTGAGACCGTGAAATCTATATTCGTGCAATAGCCAGGAACCACAAGCAAACGCGAAGCATTATTCCCGCCGGTGGCACGCACCGCATCAACAAATTCCTGATTCCAGCCGTTGAGGCATCTGTACTGCTTTCCGCCGTCAGTACGATTGTCTCCCCAGCCCCATTTGCCGTCATGAATCTCATTGAACGCCTCAAAAATCAGGAAATCATCCTTGTCCCTGAACTTCCCGGCAATCTGAGACCACATGGCGCGTATCTGCTGCCTTATCTGGGCATTCTTCTCGTCATTCACCGCAGCAGTCTTGATGTCAAGCCAATATTTGCTGTCACCCCCGTCATGATGTATGTTTACAATCGCATTCAGCCCTGCATTTTCAGCATATCCCACAACCTCGGCAACCCTGTCAAGCCAGTCATTGTCAATCTTATACTCCGGAGCCTCTCCGAACTTTCCGAGCCAGGTCACCGGTATGCGCACAGACTTGTAGCCTGCCGCCTTGACCTTATCGAACAATGCCTGAGTAGCCTTCGGATTGCCCCATACAGTCTCTCCCGCAACACCATTGTTGTGAGCATCAAGCTGATTTCCGAGATTCCACCCCATGCCGAGCTTGTCCAGGACCTGCCATGCGGCATTATCCTCAGGCTCCGGCACGGGCTCTGCCCCCTTTGCCTGCTGGCGCACCTCGACATATTTCTTTTCATCACCGGCAACCACGGAAATGCGCGTGGTCCTTTCTTCCCGTGTCACGTTCTCATCTACAGAAACAGTGACGGAATATTTGTACGGCGTTCCGGACGCCTTTGCTGATGCGTTTATCCAGTCTGCCCCGGGCACAACATATAGTTTCCCAGAAGTCTCCACATTGAAAACCCGCTCGCCTGCGGCCGCCCCGAAATCAAGGGAAGTCTTGTCAACCGACAAAGTCACAGTATCTCCATTCACGCCTTTTTCCTCCGGAGAGCAACATGTCAAAGCCGCTGCAGAAAAAAGAGCGGCAATCGCAATTGTCATATAATCAATTATTTTCATAAATATTTATCACAAAAACAGTTCAAGTTTATGATAGCCCGGCTCATACGGCACATAAGTGCTGCGTCCGTCAGCGCCATTGTGTATCGTTATGTCATATACAGCATCACGGAAAACCCGGTGTACTGTATAAGAGGATATTTCCGCAGGCAGGCACGGACATATCTCAAGCCCGCCATAATCCGGACGGATGCCCAACAGATATTCAGTGACGGCATGCCAGTTCCATGCGGCAGTTCCCGTCAGCCAGCTGTTCTTTCCCTCCCCGGGACGGAATGCATCCTTGCCCGCCACCATCTGGCAATACACGTAAGGCTCGACCTTGTGCAATTCCTGGTCACGTATGAATGCCGGAGAAATTTTGCAATAATGCTCCCATGCATCCTCACGCCGCCCGCAAAGAGCCTCTCCTATCACAATCCAAGGATTGTTGTGGCAAAATATGCCCGCATTTTCCTTATAACCCTGAGGATAGGACGAAATCTCCCCATACTCAGGCATATATCGCGTAAAGGCAGGGTTATTCAGAACGATTCCGTGCTCACAGTCAAGCAGTTCCTTTACACTGTCCAATGCCTTGGAGCACAGACCCTCCTCAGCACCGATTCCGGCCATCGTGCACCAGCCCTGGCTCTCAATGAAAATCTTGGACTCATCACATCCGGCAGAACCGACCTTCCTTCCGAAATAATCGTATGCACGCAAAAACCAGCTCCCGTCCCAGCCATATTTCCTCACGGACTCCTCCATCGCAGCCACATTCGCACTGACACCTGAAGAATCCAGGTGAAGATGCTCAAGAAGTCGCGCGAACTCCTTGCCGACAACCACATACAGTCCGGCAATCATAAGCGACTCCGCACGGCTGCCTTCCGTCTTGTTTTCGGTAGTCTGGAAAGACTCGTCAGGGTCGAAGGAAAAACAATTGAGATTGAGGCAGTCATTCCAGTCCGCACGTCCTATAAGCGGCAGCCCATGAGGACCCAGATGCGTCCCGGTATAGTCAAAACTTATCCGCAGATGCTCCAGAAGGGTCTTCTCGCTTCCCGGCACATTGTCAAAAGGCACCATTTCATCAAGAATCGAAAAGTCACCGGTCTCCCTGACATAAGCGAACGTGCCGAACAGAAGCCAAAGCGGGTCATCATTGAATCCCGAGCCGATTCCGTCATTGCCGCGCTTGGTGAGAGGCTGATACTGATGGTAGCAGCTCCCGTCCGCAAACTGTGTCGCCGCAATGTCAAGAATCCTTGCCCTCGCCCTCTTAGGAATCTGATGCACAAAGCCTATCAGGTCCTGGTTCGAATCACGGAAACCCATTCCGCGTCCTATTCCGCTCTCGAAGAAACTTGCGCTACGGCTCATATTGAATGTAACCATGCACTGGTACTGGTTCCAGATATTCACCATCCTGTCCAGCTCAGGCACCGGAGAGCTTACCGTAAATTTGCCGAGCAGACCGTCCCAATACTCCCTAAGCTCATCAAAAGCCCTGTCAGCCTTCTCCGCCGTAGAGAACTCCTCAAGCATTGCATATGCCAGCTTCTTGTTTATTATACCGGAGCCTGAATTGGCTTTCATAAGCATGCCGGAAAAATCATCACCGGACACGAATTTACTGTCATCAGGATTGTCCGCATAACCGAGGATGAACACAAGGTCGGCAGACTGCCCTGCCTCAAGCCTCATCTTCATGCAATGCGAAGCTACAGGACTCCACCCGTGCGCAACAGACATGCGCGAAGAAGCCTCAGACACAGCCGCTGGAGAATCAAACCCGTTATAGCGTCCCAAAAAGGCTTCACGGTCTGTATCATATCCGTCAATAGGGACATTGACCCCATAAAAAGCATAATGATTGCGCCTTTCGCGGTACTCTGTCTTATGATATATTACGCTGCCCTCAACCTCAACCTCTCCGGTCGAAAGATTCCTCTGAAAATTCTCCATGTCGGTCTGGGCGTTCCACAGGCACCATTCCACAAAAGAAAACAGCGTGAATTCCTTTGCGGCGGCACCGGTATTCGTCAATGTGACCTTCTGCACCTCGCATCTTCTTCCCAAAGGCACAAAGAACAGCTCGCTCACCCTCAGCCCGTCCTTTTCTCCGGTTATGCGCGTATATCCCATCCCATGACGGCACTCATAAAAATCAAGAGGAGTGCGGCACGGCTTCCATCCCGGACTCCAGAGCGCATTGCCGTCATTAACGTAAAGATAGCGTCCGCCGTCATCCATCGGAACGCCGTTATACCTGTAGCGCAGGATACGCCTGAATTTGGCGTCCTTGCAGAAACAATAGCCTCCGGCAGTGGCTGAAATCAACGAAAAGAAATCCTCCGTGCCCAGATAATTTATCCACGGCCACGGAAGCTCAGGATCAGTTATCACAAACTCCCTCGCCTTGTCGTCAAAATGTCCGTATGTCCTGTTGTCGCTCATATCATTCATCTGTCATAAATTTCCATTCTTCACAATCCGGCAGCCCGGCAAACGCTATTCAAACAGGTCGGCAGGAAGGGCGGAAAGGTCTATCACATCACCGCAGGCCCATGTCTTCTTCCACCATGCGATATCAGCATGAGTGTGCGCATAGCCCTCCGTACCGTCAAGCCCGTAGTCATACCAAGGCATGAAATACAGCCATTTCGCCCCGGCATTCCACTGGGAGTTCATGTCACTTACCCCGCCATGCTCCGACAGGGCCACCATTTTATTGAGGAACATCTCAGTCACAATACCGAAGTTAGTCTTAAGAACAGCCTCGGAAGCGACATTGTATATGTCCCGCCCTATTATGTCAACATAGCCGTCACCGGGATAGAACGGCATGTCCATGTCCCCATAAGACGAAGCCTGCGTCGTCCACACCCAAATCAGATTGCGTATGCCGGCCTCCTTGAAATAATCAAACATGTATCTCCAGAGCCTCACATATGTTTCGCCCCCGTCTGCGCCCCACCAGAACCATGCTCCGGAATGCCACTGCGTGTAAGTATTACCGGCCGCCTCATGCAGAGGTCTCCACACCACGGGTATGCCGGCATCCTGAAGAAGCCTAAGATATCCTGCAATCTTCTCAAGGTCAGCCTTGACGGTCCTGTTCTCCCATGTTCCCTCTTCAAATATCCTTGAAGGGCGGAAAACCGTGGTCCATGTACCGTCACTCGACTGCGAGCCGTCTCCCGGAGTGCAGGTATATTCTGACGAGCCTTCCTTTGCAGGCACATTCCAGTGCCAGCATGCGCTTACGATTCCACCCATTCCGAACCATTCCCTCGCAGGAGTGATGTCGGAATAGTCAATCCAGTTTGAAGGGGAAGATTGCAGGTGAATATAATCAAAAGTCGCCATAGCAGGCCACTTTCCTGTCCATTTATGTATCCATTCAGCCTCATCACGGTTCCATGCCACTTTTGCGATGGCTCCGGAAATGGTCTTCTTGCCATAGATGGAAAGCATATATTCATACAGGCGCCTTGCATTGGCCGTAGGATTCTCTGTCACAAGAGTCTTTGCAATATCCTGCTGACAAGGAGCCTTCACTGAAAACGTCAAACGTATTTCCTTGGCAGGCTTCTGATTATTGGCATACCCGAGGATTGTCCCCTCAGGAAAAACGAGGGTATATTTCTGAGACGGAACAAGTCCGGATACCTTTACGGTTATATCTTTCATATACGGGTTGAGATCAGACAGCTCCGCCCCCGAATCAATGCTTATCCGTCCGCGCTCGGATGTCGGGCACATGACATTCTGGTTGAAAGTCAGGGTAACTGAAATGACATCACCGATTATGTCATCCGCACCGTCCGCGGGGTCGCTCGAGACCAGTTCAGGCCCGTCAGCCAGTTCAGGTGAAACAGGCTCAGGCTCCCGGCAGCCCGCAATAAATGCCAAAGCCAACAATATGAATATGGTTTTCTTCATGCTCTTCTGTTTATATTTCCGGAAATTCCGGCATTTGCTCCCGAAGAGGGAATCACCCCTCCCCGGGAAAAGTTTGTCATAGTTTAGTATATATTTCCTACAGGAACGATATCTTCGTGAATGTCACATACTTACCCTGAAGGATAAGAGCACTTCCCCACCACTGCTTAGTAGTAAGTGACTTATAGATGTCACCTGTAGCGCTGAATTCAATATAGCCTACGGACGCATCAGTATTGGAAGCTTTAAACGCCGGGCCGAAAAGAGCTTCCGGACTCTGTGTCCCGTCATCTGAGTCCAAGTACCATTTCTCCCAATGACCTCCGAATACATGAATCTGCCATTCTTCAGGATTGGATGTCGTGAAATAGACCCTGACTTTCTGGCCCTCTTTCAGACCGGCATTGTTCCAGTCGTCCTCGCTTCCAAGTTCAAGATTGATAGTCATATCGTCACTCGAGTACTCCTCGCCTTCCCAGATTACCGTATCCATAGGGATTTCCGTCTTGAGCGTAACCTTGGTGAGAATATAATTGCATCCGGTGATTACAAGTCCTCCGTTGGCAATCAGGTCATCAAGCATAGCCTGGGTCACAGGAACTTCAACCACAGTCTGGCCGGCAGTCATGTCAATCTGCACTTTCTCAGGCAATTCACCCCAACCGTCACCATGGCGGAGAGCCAGCTGCCAATACGTTTCTGAAGCGTACTGGGTCAGATCGAACACGAGCGTCACCACACCGGCCGAGAGATCCACAGTACTCCAGTCGAATCCGCCCCATGCGAGATCCTGATTGCCACCCCAAGAGCCGCAATCGAACGAACCGCTCCAGATAACCTTCTTCTGGACATTGTTAGGAATGAAGTCAATCGTATATTCAACGGCTCCGTTATCTGAAACAAGTCTCACGACAGAACCCTTGCCCGCCATGTCCGGAAGAGAAATATAGAGGGACTTGCCGTTAAGCAGGAACTTGACATCCTCTCCGTTCACCTGCACTCCGGTAAGCTTGTCCTCATTCTCTACAGGAACCACCAGGACAGTACCACCGAAGATTTCAGTGCCCTCAGCAGGAAGCTCGGTTATGTAGCATGCAGTCGGCTTGTCAACGGCAAGCTCTTCACACTCAACGGAAGTACCGTTAGCAAGATTGAGTTTAAGCGCTCCGCTTGACGCTGTAGTAGGCACAGATACAATAATCTCAGTCTCAGCAGCCTCAACCTCAACGGTAAGGTCACCGCCGAAAGTCACGCTCTTTACAAGGTCAAGGTCCGTACCCGTAATCGTCAAGGACGAGCCTGCCGCAGCAGGGTTCGCGCTGTATTCAGTCGCTGCAGGCTTCACAAGAGAATAGGCCACAGCAGCAGACTTCCCGTTCGCCATGCCAAGCACGATGTCACCTTCCTGCGCAGTATCAGGAACCGCAAATGTCATTGTTCCGCCTGCATATTCAAACTCCACTTCACCGGCATTCGGAAGCGAAACTGCAACCACAAGGTCAAGGTCCTTTCCGCTTACAGAAAGCTCTGCACCGGCCTTGACAGGCTTAGGGGACGCAACAAGCGAGGTAGGAACCACGGTCTCATATTGTCCGGCCACAACTTCCACACCCGACTTGGCGACAAGGAGAGCCTCTCCGTCCTGAGCCTCGGCAGGAAGCACGAAAGTAAGTGACGAGTTGCCGGAAGCCACCTTGAAATCAGTAACTGTCGCGCCAGGAAGCACAACTGAAGCCACATAATTGAAATTCTTTCCGGTTACGGTAACAGTCTCTCCGGCCTTGTATCTCGGAGCAGTCATCTTTGTAACTTCAGGCTGCGCAACGACAAGCTCTTCCTCTGAATAGATGACATTGGCCATAACATCAGGGTCGTCAGCCGCAAGCTCATCTATGTCACCCACACCTATCGCTCCGGTACGTGCCTCAACAGGGACTGCGACTTCAATCTCATAGCGGGTATGCTTGCGGAAATCCTTTTCGGAAACCTTGACATCTTCCGCAAAAATCACCTCATGGGTAAGATTGAGATAATCACCCTTTATGGTCAGCACATCTCCCGGCTTCACGGAAGCAGGTGAGAAAGACTCTATGAGAATCGGCTCGGTGAAGCTCAGCTCAGTCTTTGTCACAATCTCCTTTCCGCCTGCGGTCTTCAATGTGACAAGACCAGGCTCAGGACCGTCCTTAGGGACAGTCACTCGTATTTCACTCGGGATTCCGGCCTGGACAACCTTTATGTCCGTAATAGGGGCTACTCCCGGGATGATGACCTCGGTCACCTGGTCCAGGTTGCTTCCGAGGAAACGGAGCTCTCCGCCACGCATTACCGGCTGAGGTCCATAGACGTTGAGGGCAACACCCTCCTTCGCATACTGGTCGGTGCTCACAAGCTCATCCTTGCAGCCGCTCAGAAGCGTTAGGCACATTGCTGAAAGTGCCAGGACATTGAATATCTTTTTCATGACTTTTATCTGTTAGGGACAGCACGGATGTTGTCAATCTTGAAAATAGGGGTACATTCTGTTCCGCTCACTCCGCCTGACCAAGGCCAGATTACCAATGATGCGAAATCCTTAGGGCTCTGAAGCGGAACAAGTCCCTCAGTGCCGTCCGCATTGTACTTGAAATCCGTGAACGGAATTGTTACGGTAATCCACTCGTCATCCGTGTCGAAAGAACCTGTGGCAGCCCAAGGCCTGTAAAGGGCACGGCAAAGGTCAAGTCCGCCTGAAGTTGCGGAAGTGTGGATGTATGTGTTGTTCTGCCATGAATCATTTGCGCATTTGTCAGCGCTCGTGAACACAACCTGGAGAGCTCCGGCCGACCAAGGGTTCGAGCTTGGGATACACAATTCAAACTTGAACGCCATATTCTTGAAATCGGTGAAATCAATGAAATTGCAGATAGGGATACCCGGGCCTTCCGTGATGCTCATAGGATCTCCGTTCCAGTTTCCGCACCAGAAAGGAAGCTTCAGCTCTTCATTCCAGGAGCCGTCATCCTCAAGAGTGCTCGGTCCGAGCATTGCATACTCCCCGTCAATTCCGTTCTCTGAACTGTACGCCACCTTGATGTTCCATCCCTGAGGGACAACATCAGTAGTACCGTCAAAGTCAGTGATGATGCCGCGGCTGTCCTTATAATGGAAAACGGATTCGGTCTCTCCATATATGGTCTTCACTACGACTGTTCCCTCCGGAGCTTCAGGCACGGTGAAAGTCACCGCAGTCTTTGTGAGCCTCATGGTCTCTTTTTCAACAGGAATTCCTGCAATGGAAAGCTCAAACGGAACGTTAGGGTCATCCACGAAATAGTCTCCGTAAATGACTGCCTTTGTTCCAGCCTGCGCATATTCGCATGACATGGAAGTGAGAGACGGCCCCGGCACCTTGACATGAAAATCTGCCTCCACGGTGTCCTTGCGCGGAGTCACCATGTAAATTTTGTCAGACACCACATTAGGAATGTTCTTCGGAACACTCACGATGAGCGTGTTGTCTGTCATGAAGCTTGTGTTCAGGACGGCTTTCTGGTCATTGAACAACAGTTCCTGTATGCTGCGGAGATTCTCGCCGACAAGGCATATCTGGCTCTCCATATAGGCTTCCGTCAGAAGCGAGTCAGCTGAGGCAACATCCACAGGACGGATGTAATGCAGCTGAGGCACTCCGTCTGCAAGCTTGAAAGCATCCGGCTGGTCCTCGCAAGAGACTGCAAGCAGACCGGCAGAGATTGCTATGGCCGTAAATATTCTGTCTATATGTTTCATATTGTCAAATGTTTTGGACAAAGAATGTCTTTTCCAGTCTGTTAAAAATTATAAGCATATGTGGCACGCACGTCAACTGTCTGCGCAGGCTCCTTGAGATTCGGGTTGAACACCACGTCCTCCTGAGGGAACGGCAGCGTGAAGCTTGATGCAGTCACATTAGGGACAGGAGTAGTGTCATCATAGACATGAAGCACCTCCTCACCTTCCGTGATGACCTCCCAAAGCGTATTGCCGGACTCATAATATTTCTTGTACAAGTCATTGAGGTTCCACCACTGGTTCCTGCGCTGTGCCTTGATTTCCGCAATGGCACCGTTAACGTCATAATATGAACGGCGCACAAAATCATACCAGCGGTCACCCTCTCCGGCAAGCTCGAGACGGCGCTCTTTCCAGATGTCCTCCCAGCTTACGGACGCAAGCGCCTCGGCACCGGCACGTGCGCGGACCTTGTTGACATACTCAAGCGCATCAGCGGAGTTGCCTGTAAGCAGACATGCCTCTGCATACACGAGATAAACGTCCGAAAGACGAAGGATGTGTGTAGGAAGCTCATAGCACATGTTGCCGGGAGTCTTTCCAGTGCCGTTCACATGGTCGTAAGTGTTGCCATACAGATGCTTCACGTTCTGTCCGCCGCAAGGGCCGCAGAACTCTCCCGGGCCGCCTTTTCCGTAATCAGCGTCATACATGAACCTAAGCACGTCGAAACCGCCCTTGTCTGTCCAGAAATATTCGTACTTGTCACCGGCCATCATTATGCAGGCCTTACGGCGGGTATCCTTTTCAGTAAGCCTTTCGCCCGGATTGTCCACAGGAGAGACACCGAAAGCATCCATCAGGTCAACAGAAGGTCCGCCCCACTGTCCCCAGAGGTCACCTGTCTCAGAGAAACCGACCATTCCGAGGTCAGACTGGAGAGTGTTCTGCTGCGTCCATGGGTCACGTCCAGCAGACCACATCCATGAAATCATAGGCTCGCCTGTCTGGTTGTATGTCGCAGGGGCAAGGCGGAACAAGTCTGAATAAACCGGCGTAAGGGTACGTCCTGAATTTTCAATCACGTCCTTTGCGTATTTTGCCGCATTCGCAAGAGCTCCATTGTCCAATGTTCCGGAGATGCCGGCCTTTGTAAGATATACTTTTGCAAGGAGGCCTTCAGCCGCATAATAGTCGATACGGTTGTCCCATCCGGACGTCTTCTTAGGAAGAAGTGACATCGCTTTCTCAAGGGTCATGATTATGTATTCATATACATTCTCACGAGTAACCTTATAGACCTCATTGTATTTGCCGGAAGTCAGCACCTCGGTATTGTCATGGATGATAGGCACTTCTCCGAAAGTGCGGACCATGAAGAAATACGCGAGAGCCTTGAGCGTAAGGGCCTCACCGATACACTGGTTCTTCACTCCCTGTGAAGGCCCCTCGGACTTGAGGATGTTCATCACAACACTGTTGGCATGTCCGTTGACGGCCCAAAGCGAATATGACATGTTCACCAGGTCAGTATCAGTGCTGTTGGTTGAGAAATTCAGATAAGGAGACTGGCCCCAGAACATGTTTCCCGACATCACTTCACCGATTTTTATGAAGCCGCGCTGGAAGTCATACCAAGGAGAATTGTAGAGGTAGTTCACGCCCTGGATGCACTGCATGTCATTCTCATAGAAGTTGTCAACATTATAGTTGTCTTCCGTAGGGCGGTTGAGAAAGTCCTGGCAGGAAGCCAAGCCGAGGGCAAGAGCTCCGGCAGCCATGCATTTCAATATATTGTTCAGTTTCATGTTATTCCTGATTTGATGTTAGAAAGTGATGTTCAGGCCAAATGAGTACATCGTAGGAGACGGGTAGCGTCCATTGTCGATACCGTATGTAAGACCGGTTGAATCCTGCGTAGAGGCTCCGACCTCAGGGTCATATCCTGAATACTTCGTGAAAGTATAGAGGTTCTGGATATTGCAGTACAGGCGGATGTTCTCTATCCTTGCCTTGCTGACCCACTTCTTAGGGAAGGTGTAGCCGAGCGTGAGGTTCTTGATGCGGATATATGAGCCGTCCTCGATATAGCGCGAGCTGATGCGGTCGTTGTCATTCGGGTCATTGATTGACGCGCGCGGCGTCTTGGTGCCAGGATTGGCGACTTTCACATTCGTGATGTCATCATACCACTTCGAGCCGTCAGCATAGACCTTGTCCGGGTCGATAGGAACGAGTTTCGCCCTGTCGGAAACCGAATTGAGCTGGTTAATCCATGCGCTGTTCATATGTGTAAGCGCAAGGGCATTGTAGTTCATTATCTTGTTGCCGTATGAACCGTTGAGGAAGATGCTCAGGTCAAAGTTCTTGTAGCGGAATGTGTTTGTCCATCCGAAAGTGAACAGAGGAAGCGGCGAGCCGAGATTGACACGGTCATTCTCGTCAATCACACCGTCTCCGGCGTCAGGAATGCCGTCTCCGTCAGTATCGACGGTCAACTGGTCCTTGTACTTGATGTCACCCACCCATACGGTATTGCTCCTGTTGAAGACACCGTCAGCCGGATACTTGGCAGGCTTCGCCGAACTCATGATGTCCTGAAGAGACTCATATACGCCCTCGACCTCATAGCCGTAGAAGTTATAGAGAGGCTCTCCTATTGAAGACACGCTGACAACGTCGCTCCACTGTCCGTAACCTATCAGGGAAGCATTCTCGGTACCTGACAAAGACAGGAGCTTGTTGCGGTTGAATGAAATCTGGAAATTGCTGTCCCACTGGAACTCACCTACGAGAGGATGAGTGTCGAGGGTAATCTCAATACCCTTGTTCTCGATGCTTCCGTAGTTTCCCTTAGGAGCCGCGAGCACTGACGAGCCGTTACCCTGGGTTCCCATATATGAAGGGAGCTGCATGGACATGAGCATGTCATTTGATTTCTTGTAGTATGCGTCAACGATAAGGTTGAGCCTGTCGTTGAAGAAGCCCAGGTCGAGTCCGAGGTTGAACTGCTCCTGTGACTCCCAGCGGATACCTGTATTGGCGATGTTTGCCGGACGGTATCCCATTCCGAGTCCCGAAGGCATGCGGCTGATGGCAGAGCCCCAGGCATATCCTCCGATATTGGCGTTACCGGTCTGACCCCAGCCCACACGGAGCTTACCATTGCTGAACCAATCCTTTGCGCCCTGCATCCATTTCTCATTGTTGAAGCGCCATGATGCAGCCACAGAGTGGAAGCCGGCCCAGCGGTTGTCCGGACCGAAGTTGGACGAACCATCATAACGGTAAGTATAAGTCAGGTAATACCTGTTGTCATAATTATAGGTCTCACGTGTAAACACTGAAGCCATTGCAGAGCTTCCGAAGCCTGCGCTTATCTTGTAGCTCTTGCTGTCTCCGAGGGCAGGATTGTGGACCGCGTCAGAAGGCAGGTTGCTGCTGCTCACACCTGCATTTTCCCAGCTTGACTCCCACATCTCGTGTCCGACCATCGCCGTCACGCTGTGCTTGCCCCATGTATTGGAATATGTCAGATAGTTCTTGAGCTGCCAGAATATTCCCCTGTTGTACTGGATGTTGCTCTCATTGGTCTGGCGGACATAGCTTCCGAGGTCAACCATAGGCTTGTAGCGCTCTCCCTTGCTGTTGTTGATGTCAAAGCCGACTTCAGTATGCCATACAAGGTTCTTGAGAGGATTCCAGTTCACGAACGGAGTCACATCAGCGAAGATGTTTCCAGTGAGCTTCTGCCTGTTGAGCAGGATGTCGTCCATCATGGCCAGCGCGACAGGGTTAGGGTTGTTGTATCCCTCGCGCACTGTAGAAGAGTAATTTCCGTTCACGTCATAGATAGGAATGTCCGGAATGGTAGTGAGGGAGTAGTAGATGAGACCTTCCGTACCGTCGGCAAGCTTGAGGTCATCATTGGTGTTGGCATATGTTGCCGTAAGTCCGAGCTTAATCCATTTCTTGAGCTGCGCGTCAAGGTTAGTGCGCACGCTGAAGCGGTCGAATTTGGAGCCGATGACAGTACCTTCCTGGCTCATGTACGAGCCTGAAACATAATATTGCACCTTATCCGTACCGCCTGAAACTGAGAGCTGGTGCTGATGCTGGAGGGCCGTCTGGAAGATTGCGTCCTGCCAGTTTGTTCCGGTTCCGAGGATGCTCGGGTCAGAATATACCGCATTCGGCTTTGAAATCTCTCCGACAGCTGTCATGTCATTATAGAACTCGGCATATTCGCGCAGGTTCATCATGTCCAGACGCTTTGTCTGGCGTGACACGGCGAACATTCCGTCATATGAAATCTTGGCATCACCGGCCTTGCCTCGCTTGGTGGTTATGAGAACAACTCCGTTTGCACCCTGGGCACCGTAAATCGCAGTAGCGGAGGCATCCTTAAGGATTTCCATGCTTACGATATCGGCCGGGTTGATTGTAGAAAGCGGAGATATGGTCGAAACAGTACCGTTTCCGAGAGCGTCTCCCAGACCGAAGTCGGCACCTCTCGAACCGCCGCCCTGCACGATGACACCGTCAATCACATAGAGAGGCTCGGCATTGGCGTTGATAGTGGCCTGTCCGCGCACGCGTATAGATGACGAAGAGCCCGGAGCACCGGAAGTGGTGACAGCCTGGACACCGGCGGCACGTCCCTGGAGGGTCTGGTCAAGAGACGATACAATCGACCCTTTGAGCGACTCCTCGCTCATGGATACGGAAGCACCGGAGAGGTCGCTCCTTTTCATGGTACCGTAACCGACCACGACCACTTCGTCAAGAAGCATCCTGTCCTCTTCCAATGTCACATTATAGACATTCTGGCTTCCCACGACAATCTCCACATCCTTGTAGCCGATGGATGTGAACACCAGGGTCGCGCCCTGGGGAACATTCAGGCTCCACTTGCCGTCCAAATCTGTAGTGATACCGTTCTGGGTACCTTTCTCAATGACGCTCGCTCCTACGACGGGACCTACATTGTCAACGACGGTACCGCTGACACTCTTGGTCTGCGCCATGAGCGAGAAGCTCAGAAAGAGCATCGCCAAGCAAGTAAATAATTTACTTTTCATGTTACTGATTTTAGTGTTAATAATTTGTTATTCCTTATTCTTGCTGCCGCCGGTCCTCATCAGATGAACCTGCGGAAAAAATCTTCCTTTTCCTTATGCCATCCCTGCTGCTCCCAGACATTGTGCCCTGCGGACGGATAGCATATCCATCGCTTTTCCGAATTTATCATATTGTATCCGGCAAAATTCGTATGAGGAGGGCAGACAGGGTCCTGAAGGCCTATGGCCATGAGTACCGGGCATTTTATCCTGTCCGTAAAGTTCTTGACATCAAAATAGCTGAGAGTGCGGTAAAGGTCATCTTCACTGATTCCCTTCTCCTTCGCCGCCGCAAGAATCGGGTCGGCCGGCCAGTGCACAAGCGAGAAATAGCCCCTATAGTCATTCAGGAAAGGAGCCGACGGGGCTATGGCCTTGATACGGCCGTCAAGCGACGCTGCCACAAGAGTAAGCGCGCCTCCCTGGCTCTCCCCGTTCGCAAAGACGCGGGAAGTATCGGTCTTTTCGCGTGAGCACACGAAATCCACGGCCCTCACTGCATCCGCGAAAGCTCCCCTGTAATAATACGTGTCCTTGCTTTCAAGTCCGCGTGTGCACCAGTCATCCTTTTCACCCGGCTTGCGGTTGAGCGCCTGATTGCGGACACAGAGAGTGAACTCAATCATATGAGGATTCGAGGACGGATCAGAATACCAGACATCGCTGCTATAACCCATATAATGAATCATCGCAGGGTATTTTCCCGGAGCGACAGGCTCGACAAGCACACCGCTTATCCTCTCACCCGATAGAGAAGTCATGTCAACACGCCATGTGCGGCGGACATCATCCGAATACTCTTCAATAAGAGTAAGCTTCGGAGCCGCATCAGTGCCGGCAAGCTCCTCCAGGGTGGAGTTCCAGAACTCATCAAAGTCAGGCTGCTTGTCCTGAGGGGAGGAAATGAGTTCAGGGCAGCATCCGAGATTGGTGCGTGTCAGTTCCTGTTTTGTGCCATCCTTTTCCTCAATGCTCAAAACCGCCTTGTAGAAGCCAGGCTCAAGATTCAGGTCAAACTCTACCTCTGCCCCCCCCTGAAGGAATTTCACTTCACGGGTGAATGTGCCGGCAGGAACGCCGAAATCAGTGCTGAGGTCCAGGACAAGACGTGCAGTCTGCATGTGGGGAGAATGCAGGCCAGCCTTGAGAGAGTGCGGCGCATCAGAAGTGAAGATTCCGCTGTTGCCGTCAAGGAAGAACCAGGCAGAAGGCAACATGGCCGCACGGACAGCTTCCGAAGCCTCCTTAATGACAGCAACAGTCGTGGCATCGCATGCATATACAGAATTGAGTCCCTGCTGCTCCTGTGCAGGATCGCCGCAATAATCATCTCCTGGCATCCAGTAGATATTTTCAGAAGACTGCCCCGCAAGACCGCCCCAGCCCCAGAAATTCACTCCGGCGAAAAGGCCGCCCTCACGGCAGGATTCCGCTATACGTCCGAACACATGCTTATAATAAGTGTCCCTTGCGGTTGTCGGTGTGCCCTGGGCGAATTTGAAATCGTCACGAGGGAAACCGAATTCTTCAAGCACGACAGGCTTTCCGTATTTTTCAGCCACTTCCAGATGCTCGTCAATATACGCATCAGTATTCTCGAGCGCCTGTCCGAGATTTGCGGTAAGAGTGGTCTCACGCACCCAGTTCCAGTTGTATGGCCATACGTGGATATTCATATAGTCAATGTCCGGGCAGGAATGGATTTTTTCGAAAAGCTCCATGCTGCCCTCACAGCCCCATTTGCCCTCGCTTCCGGAAGACACCATATGGTTGGGGTCCAGGGATTTGATGAGAGAAGCCGTGCTCCACATGAAGTCAGCGAATGCCTGCTGAACATCCTTGTCGTCAGAAAAACAGCGCGGCTCATTGCCTATCTGCCAAGAGAAAATAGCCGGGTCATCCTTATATTTCCGGCCGGTGACGGTATTGGTGCGGGTAACAACATGCTTCACATGGTCTGTGAAAAGCTCCTTGGCCCTGTCATTCGTCATGAATTTTGAGACAGACTCCATATAGGCCTGATAACCGTCTATTGACGGAATCACAGACTTGCCTGCCCCGGCCCACTCGAGATACATGCCGTATCCTCCGGACCATTCCCACGAATTGTTTATATAAAGGACTGCCTTCATGTCCCTTTCCGCCATCTTGGCAAGCAGGAAGTCCAGCCCGCGGAAGATAGTGTCGTTATATACTCCCGGCTCTTTCTGCAAGGTCGGCATTATGCGTGTCGGGATTCCGTCCGGGCCGTCTCCTCCGACCAGTACGCGCAAATTGGTCACACCCAAGGCTTTCAGCGTATCAAGTTCCGCTTCAAGACGCACGCGGTCTCCGCCCTGGCCCTCGCTGCCGAGTATGGCCCCGTACCAGAAGTTGGTGCCTATAAAATAGGAAGGAGTGTTCTCACAAATGAATTTTCCGTCTTCCACTCTCACGAAAGACGGTTCTGAAACCTGACAGGAGGACAGCAAGGATACTGCTGCTGCAACCGTCACGGCTGATAGAATCCCGGTTATTCTCATTAATTAGCGCTATTGATTATGATTGCGCAAATTTACGATGATGCATCCCGTCAAACAAATGTATATTTATCCGATTATGATACAAATTAAACCATGACCTTGTTCTTCTTGAACATGGCCCTGAAATCACGTGGCGTATAGCCTCTTTTTGTCTTGAAAGCGCGGTTGAAATTGGAAAGGTTGTTGAATCCGCATTCATAGCATATCTCGGAAACGTTCTTAGAAGAATCTACGAGCATCCTTGCGGCATATCCGAGCCTTATGTCTATTATATAATCGGAAAGAGTACGCCCTGTACGCGCACGGAAGAAGCGGCTGAAGGCCACTGAGCTCATGCCCACAAGAGCGGAGAGGTCTGTCAGGTTTATAGGCTCGGCATAGTGGTCATTGATATACTGCTTGACCTTAAGTATCCTGCGGCTTTCGGTGCTGCGCGAAGTGTGTGCAAATGAGCTGGAAGCCAGGACTCTGGCCTCATCGGCCACAGAAAGCTCATATAATATATACATGAATTTCAGAAGCTGGGCGAAACTCTGCTGCTCGTTTGCCAGCGTGTCCAAAGTCGAGTAAACTTTCATGATGGCAGACATCGGGAAAGCAAGGCCGTGGTCGGCCCGGGAGAGCATCCTTTTGATGGAAACAAACTGGTTTTTCGACAGCAGGCTACCGTCAAACAAGCCTGCGGAGAACTGTATCGTTATCTCGCGGATGTCCTTGGAATTGCAGCTTCCCTGCTCCCATACATGCTCCAAGTCTTCCGCCCCGATGAGCACAAGGTCATATTCGCCGATTTCCTCCACACTGTCCCCCACGATGCGGCGCACACCGGCCCCGTGCTCAATGAAATTCAGCTCATATTCCTTATGGCGGTGAAGAGGATAAGTGAACTCAGTCTTGTGACGCTCAGCGATATGGAAGCAGTCTTTCTCCGAAAGACGCGTTATTTCCGTTAGTACATTGCTCATTTTTACACAATTTGTCTTCAAAAATAATCATTATTTCTCAATCTGATACTTTTTTAACATATTTTTCAACATTATTGCGCGATTCGGCCACACAGGCCTCTCCATCTGCGATTTTATCTATCTTTGCGAAAACTTAAATCCCAGACATGGCCACATCACAGAAAACCCCGGCAGAAATCTTTGCCGCCAAAGCACTTGCATCACAAGCGAAAAAGGAGCTGACAGGAAACATCCTTCCATATTGGAGCGGAAAAATGCTCAACCCTTCAGGAGGATTTTACGGACGGATTACCGGCACAGAAGAACTTGACACCTCCGCCCCGCTCGGAGCAATCATGAATGCACGCCTGCTGTGGACATTCGCTTCGGCCCACAGACTGCTCGGTTCCCCATCCGGTACGGAATGCAGCAAGACCCCGGAAACAGAATGCTGCGGTGACGATTATCTGTCTGTCGCAATGATGGCAAAAAGAGAAATCATAGACAGGTTCTATGACACCTGCTACGGAGGAATCTACTGGTCTTTGGATGCATGCGGAAAGCCGCTGGACACGAAAAAGCAGATTTATGCAATAGCATTCGCCATCTACGGTCTGAGCGAGCTGCATCGTGCCTGCGGTGACGAAGAAGCGCTTGAATATGCAATAAAACTGTTCCGTTCAATCGAGGAGCATAGCTTTGACTCCGAAAGGGACGGATATTTTGAAGCTTTCACAAGAGAGTGGCAGCCTATAGAAGACATGCGCCTGAGCGACAAGGATGCCAACGAGAGCAAGACCATGAACACGCATCTGCATGTGCTCGAAGCATATACGTGTCTATTCCGCGTATGGAAAGACAAGCTGCTCGAGGAGAGGCTGCGCGGACTGATCGGCATATTCGAAAAGCATATAACAGGAAGCGACGGACATCTCAAGCTGTTTTTTGACAACGACTGGAGATGCGGCTACGACATAGTTTCATACGGACACGACATAGAGGCCTCATGGCTTCTTCACGAGGCTGCCCTTGTCCTTGGAGATGCAGAAGTGCTCCGGCGTGTAGAAAACATAGTCTCGAAGATTGCAGAAGCCGCGCGTGAGGGCTTCACGCAGGAAGGCGGGATGATATACGAGATGCAAAACGGCCGTGGAGCGGACGGAGACAGGCACTGGTGGGTGCAGGCGGAAACCGTAGTCGGTTACTTCAACCTATGGGAGCATTTCGGCAACCAGGAAGGCCTGGAGAACGCGATAATGTGCTGGGAATTCATCAAGGCCCATATAATCGACAAGGAAAACGGGGAATGGTTCTGGAGCCTTCGTTCAGACGGCACAGTCAATCGCGAAGACGACAAAGCCGGATTCTGGAAATGCCCCTACCACAACGGCCGAATGTGCATGGAACTGATAGAACGCACCAAAAACCTATAGCCGGCTTCTGCCAATCATGGAGCGCAAACAATTGGCCATCAACACGTGCTCAATATTCGATTCCCCGCTTTTGGGGAATCGTTTTTCAGTAAACCTTTGAGTAGCAACCATTATACCCCACAGAAAAAGCAGAGGGAAGCTTGCGGTTTTGAGATAAGACAGGATATCAGGCTCCGTCTCGTGCGCTTCAAGGCTGGCCATAGCACCAATTGGCCGGCAGGCACATTTTATATTGAATCCTGACATCAATTGGACATAACATCAATCAAATCGGTGTAAAATTCACTCGTTTTTTACACCGAATCACATCAGCAATTTGGCAGCAGCGTAGACATCAGACCGTGATTCCGAACATAACACCGCCGTTCGAATTGCTCAGATAGTATATCCCCGAATCAATTAGGGTCTTGAAGTCATAATAAAACATCAGCAGGAAACGGGAACTGCCCCTATCATAGAGGCGAAAGGGAAAGTCGATGCAGACTGTGTCAAGCCTCATCACTCGCATGAACGGCCACTATGTCATTGCTTGGAACAGGCTGCTCTTTTCAGCAACATCTGAGCGGCAGCATCAATTGAGAAAATCACTATCGAAATCAGCATTACTTCAGACGGGGACTCCCGCTTCAAGACAATCTCCAACAGGAAGAACACCACCAATGCAATTTCCGATGCAGGAGGCAGGATATGCAGCTCTTCTGCCAGGATTGTCTTTACAGACCGTCCCTCATACCGCCTGTCAACAAGCCAATAAATTATGCAGGCAAGACCTCCTAAGGCAAGCAAGGCATAGAAGCCGCCCTTTCAACAAACATACACACTATGGCAAAAGCCAGCACAGCAATAGCCAGAGCGACACCTGCCACTCCCTGAATCCCGGCATAAAACATCCAGGCAAATGCAGCCGTAAACAGCAGCAGAATCAAATTTTCAAATCTTGTCTTCATGGCCATAATATTTTATTCCGTACAAACTCTCCAAAGATAGCAAAAGTATCGGCGCATATATGGCATCTCTTCAACAAAAAGCACAGTTACACGACTTCATCAAGAAAATCAGATATCATCGGCCTTTCCAAGCTATCAGAAACAGCATCAAAAGAATCAAAAGATAATACATGTAATCAATAATCACATCATGAGCCACATAAAATGTCAATTCATCATTCAAATAAACATTACTGCTGATTATTTCCTTGACACCTGACGCCTCTGCTTCTACAATCCCATCATCAGAGATTATGCTTGATATGCCATTCTCCGAAGAACGAACAAAGCCTCTTCTTGCCATCAACGAGTTCATCAATATAATTTTCTGACTGATTCTTTCAATATGTCTTGAATCAATTAGCAGGTTGCTGGAAGATACAAAAAAGACTTCAGCACCATTACGACACAGATGTGTTATATAATTACTGAACAACGCCTCAAAACAAATCAACGGAGCAAAAGATGCAGTCCCGTCGTCAAAACAATCAACTCCAATTCCGCGAGTAAGCGGCGGAGGCAAATGAGACATTATAAAATCATTATTCCCAACAAATTTACTATAAGGCACATACTCGGCAAAAGGAATAAGTATTTTTTTGTTCCTGCAAAACACAATAGCAGAATCACTCACAAATACGGCATTATTCCTTTCAGTGCCATTACAATAAGTATAGGCGCCTGACACAAAACTACTTTGAAGCGACTCCGACATTCTATACAACTTTGTCATGAATGGGTCCGTAGCAACACCATGTTTGTGCATTGACACCATTGCTTCTGGCAATATCACATAATCAGCCTTTATGAAAGCTGAATTCAACTCAAGCAAAAGAGAATCAATATAAGAAACATTAGCAACAGAAAAAGCACAGACGTCTATACTTTTGGTCTTTTCAGATTTCGAGGAATCAATTTTAAATACCAAAGCAAATGCAATAATAACGACAAGAGGCACTATCTCATCTAAACGAAAATCATGCAATAATTTATATAATAAATACGCCAACAACATCACAATAGCACTAAGCCACCATGGACCACCTAAAGCATAGATTTCGTCAAATAGTTTGCAATCAACAAAGGTAACCCCCAACTGAAACATCTGATTTCCGATTCCTGATTTAGCAAAAACATATTCCGATATTAGAAAAGTACATGCAAAACTTTCAGCCGAATATGAAAATGAAAGAAAAACCCAACATATCATCGGAATCAAATAAACAGTCAATACTACAAAAATAAGCAAAAATGCAAATCGTTCATGCACAATACTTACGTGCAATAAAAAAGAATATTGAAGTGCTATGAAAACTATTAAAAATAAGAATGCACATAAACCTCTTTCACTTGCTTTTCGAGTTTTTCCAATAGCATTAAATAAAACCACAAATGACAGAATGGCAAAAACCCAACCAAAACGAATTGCATCAAAAGCACAATACAGTGCAGCCGCCGAAACAACTGCACTGATAACATACATTATGAATTTATATAAAGACATCAGAATTTGACCCCAAACGTAACGCCACCGTTCGAATTGCTCAGATAATATGTCCCCGAATTAATCAGGGTTTTGAAGTCATAATAAAACATCAGCTGGAAACGGGAACTGTCTATAGCATAAAGGCGAACGGGAAAGTCAATGCCGACCGAACCAAAAGACTTATTAGCATTGTAATAACATGTCATATTGTCCTGCTCATATACATTATAATCCGTGTTGTAAACACGGTACATGCCAGTCAAGCCGACACCAACCTCAAAGAATCTGAACCACTTGGCAAAAGGACGGAACAAACCGCGCAAACTCGCTCCAGTTTCAGATACATGATGGCCAAAGCCAGTGTGACACATGGCAGTATGCACATTCAAACCTGCGGAGAACCAATTGTTTACACCATAATCGAACTCCGTAACCATCGAATGGCCGACCTTAAAGCTCCGTGCATTCTCTTCAGAACCATAGACAGCTATTCCGCCGCCGGCCTTAAGTGAAAATCTATTCTGTGCAAATACGCATATAGGAAGAAGCAGGACAACCATCACTGCCAACAAGCGAAATTCATTTTTCATTTCTCACGACATTTTTTATCAAAACGAATTGCATAGAATCACTTGTAGAGCCTATCAATTTACATGAAACATCCCCAGCAAGAACATTCTCCACATTGCCTCTCAATATGGTCAAGGTACATAATGCCGTATCCGGTATATCCTTAAACATCACAGGATTAATGAACGTTTCTCCAGAATCAGCAACAAGGTCTGTACATCTGATATGAGCATTTTCATTATCTTCACCAAATACCATAGAGCCATGCCATTCAACAACGACAACAACACCATTCTCATTTTTGATATCAGCATTCCATCTTATCATAAAACTATTGTATAGACATAAAGGATAAAAGTCTTCTTCCTTTTCTATAAGAGGAAAAGTAATATTAATTAATTCAGGTACATACATATCAATTTCGACCGGAGAAGACTCTCCACTTTTGGTGTATAATGACGTATTACTTATAGTATAGCGAACGTTATCTCCAAAAAGGTGCTTAAAATGCACTCTTTCATCTGATTTAGTATCGATTCCCGGAGTAAGGTCAATAGAATTCACGCTTATAGACAATGGATTTCTATCACCACTTCCAGCCTTCGTCAAAACATCTTCTGACAATGGAGTAGAAAAACCATATACGAATTCTTTTGCCAAAGGATTTTCACGAATTGAAGTTATTCCGGAAATATAGTCCGTAAAGAAACTATAGGCGACGTATTTCCCAAGGTCATCGGCAATTATCGTATCTTTTTTAATTTCATTGAAAAAACTATTGTCAGAGCGTATTATTTCAACATCACCTACATATGACGAGGAATTAGGATTTTCAACAACATACTTATTGACATCTGCACATGACAATGTGATAACAACAAGAGCCAAAAAACTTATATATTTCATAATATTTTTCATAATTAATGTGAATCAGTAGTTAAAAATTAATGTTATAAAAGCGATGGCCACTTTGC
>OFGC01000763.1_pt1 | contig 28522 bp, 24 predicted proteins | sample 1521691 | NCBI WGS metagenome assembly OFGC01 (sample SAMEA3504121, study PRJEB24116) | mouse gut metagenome | biome: mouse gut; feature: mouse-associated habitat; material: faeces | place: Denmark | collected 2011
CTCAGGAGGAAATGGCAGAAATCAATGCCACCCTCAACACAATAGTTATCCAAGGTAACCGCTATAACAGCAACAACCAATCCCATATTGGGAACTAACATATGAAGTCAGCTACACAGACAGAGAAGGCAGGTCCACGAGGGGCCTGCCTTCTATATATATAAGTACTGAGTATGCTCTTAAGTATCTTATTTGGAAATCCATTCTTTTATTGCGTCAGTGCTGGCAGGAAGCCGCAGTCCGGTGTGCCAGTTGAGCGTAGGATATCCTTTTTGTAATGTCGCGTCAGCCTCCGACATCGGACTCTCGTAGGATGTGCAGAAGGGGTACAGTTGCTTCCCTTCCAGATCTGTAGTGTCAAGGAATGTGCGGATTACGGCCGGCTCCTCATGCCACCATATCGGGAACCCGATATATACGGTATCATATTGGCTGAAATCCACATCCAGAGGTTTGATCGCAGGACGTAGTGTCTGGTTAAGATGCTCCTGAGTGCAGCGGGATTGCTCGTTTACCCAATCCACATCTTCTGCTGAGTATGGTTCAGCCGGAAATATTCTCATAATCGGCGCACCTGTCACCTGTGCCAACTTTTCAGCAGCAAGTTCAGTATTGCCTGAGTGGGTGAAATAGACTATTATTGATTTCATATTGTCATCTGATTTTGCGGCAGGTTCAGTCGCTGAAATGTTGAAGCTGAACAACATTGCGGCCATTGCCATAACCGAATTAATTATGTTCTTTAGTTTCATGCTATTATTTGATTAGTTGAGATACTTATCTCCATCCCATGAACATCTTTACAACTTCCGGATCGTGATGATCGAAAAAGAGGCTCTTCTTTGTATCAAGGGCTGCGATAGTCTTCATATCCTCCTCCGAGAGCTTAAAGTCGAAGATGTCAAGGTTCTGTTGCATACGCTCCACATGCACCGACTTCGGGATGATTATCACATCGCGCTCAATGAGCCAGCGGAGAGCCACCTGTGCTACTGATTTTCCATACTTCTCCCCTATTGCCTTAAGCGTAGGATTGGTGAAGAAATTGTTACGTCCCTCGGCCAGAGGTGCCCATGCCATCATGTGAGTGCCAAACTCTTTCATGTACATCTGCGACTCTATCTGCTGGTCGAACACGTGTGTCTCTACCTGATTGACCGCCGGCACAATCTCAACGTTGCTTGCAAGGTCGATGAAATGGTCAGGATAGAAATTGCTCACACCTATGGCGCGCACCTTACCCTCTTTGTAGGCTGCCTCAAGGGCCCGGTATGCGCCATAGCGGTCGCAGAAAGGTTGGTGCAGGAGCATGAGGTCGATGTAATCTGTGCCGAGTTTGCGCAGACTTTCATCTATAGAGGCCTTTGCCTTGTCGAACCCATAGTTGGATATCCATACCTTTGACACAAGGAACAACTCTTGGCGTGGAATGCCACTTTTCTTAACGGCAGCCCCTACTCCTTCCTCGTTATGATACGCCTGCGCGGTATCGATCATACGGTATCCCACTCCCAGTGCTTCCGACACACAACGCTCACACTCAGCCGGAGATACCTGATACACTCCGTAGCCAATCTGGGGCATCACGACCCCGTTGTTTAAGGTCACTGTCTTCATATTGTAGGTATATTTGTAGTTTAAAATCAGTTCATTGCAAATTTAACGCTTCCCATCGGTTGATGCTTAATACAGACTTCTGTAAGTTTGTCCATTTTTTCAGTAAGTAGCTGCAGTGGGAGTGAATCTCGTGCCGCACAAAAAGAAAAAACATGGTAATATAGAGCTGATTCGCGATTTATTACTATTTTTGCGACAGCAAACGATATCCATATGGCTGACGAAGCATTATTCGACAAAATCATCATCACTGACTCCTTGACTGAAATAGCCTCCGATAAGATGGATGGTTACCTCACTCACGCGCTCTGCCTTGACGGCAACATGGAGTTTGTTTTCAACGGGAAGCGACTCACTTTTGGTGATGATAGTCCGCAAGGGTGGACTTGTCGGGAATATGTGCGTCTCTGATGATTTTTCAGCCGTTACGTTCAGAACAACCTCGGCATGAGCCCCTCCGACTACCGGGAATAGGATGGTGCGGATATCCTCTTTTGATATTTAATCTTTTCACGAAAAAACAAGAATGAACAGAGAATATACACCCGAAAGAATTACTCATCTCGAACCCGACGATATCTTTGTATTCGGCAGCAATCTGCTGGGGCGGCACGCCGGGGGCGCGGCACGCACCGCTTACCGTAAGTTTGGCGCCATATGGGGCCAGGGGGTCGGCATACAGGGACAGTCATACGCCATCCCCACAATGCAGGGCGGCATTGAGACCATCCGACCGTATGTCGACGAGTTCATAAATCTGGCTCGAGAGTGGGATCAGAATACATTCTATGTCACAAGAATCGGCTGTGGTATAGCAGGGTTTACCGATGAGGAGATTGCGCCGCTCTTTGATGAGGCCTACGATCTGTACAATGTGCGCCTGCCGAAATCATTTGCAGACATCATTGAGCGCAGGCGCAAGGAGCAACGCCGTTAAGTTAAGAAAGGGCCTGAATATCTCATAATCGGTAAGATGGGGAAGGAATTTAAGGGCGCGGATCTCTTCGCTTGTCGCTGCGCGCCTGCGCCGCGGATGGGAAGGATTAACGCGGATTCAATTTCCTTACACATCTTCCATGCCAACTCAGCCAAACTTGTATCCCCTTAACTTAACGGCGTTGGGCGCAAGGAGGGCAATGATGATGGGAAGATGACATAGTAGGTTACGTAAAATTGGTAGTAATATCCGCAATATTTATAAAGTCATACCGATTGACAATTTATAAATTTGCATCAGATTAATTTTTACTTCCAATGAAAAGACTACTATATTCTGCGGTGGCTCTGGCAGCTGCCGGCAGTTCGCTGCAATCATGCGCGAATAAGAAGCCTGCTGATAATCAGCAGGTGCTTCCAGAGAATGCTAAAGCAATTGTGTGTTACTTCTCTGCTACAGGTACCACCGAGAGAGCGGCACAACGCATTGCTGCCCTTACCGGAGCCGCCACTCATCAGATTGCTCCCGCCGAGCCATACTCGGCCGCCGACCTCGACTGGCGCGACTCGCTTTCGCGCTGCTACGTGGAGATGCACAATCCTCAGTCGCGCCCCGCACTTAAAGATTCTGTCACAGATATGTCAGAGTACTCTGTAGTGTTCATCGGCTACCCCAACTGGTGGAACACACACCCCACAATCATCAACACCTTTATAGAATCTAATAATCTGCAGGGCAAAACAATTGTGCCCTTCATGACCTCCGGCGGAAGCACCATCTCAAATAGCGAGAAGGAACTGCGCCAGGCATATCCATCGCTCAAATTTGCCGACGGGCTGCTGATGAATGATGTGTCCGACGAGGAAATCAAATCCTGGATCATGAGTGCCGGAATGTAAATTCGAAACGCAGTTATGAAACGTTTTATCTTATCCCTATTGCTATCACTACCCATAATCTGCATGGCTATGACTGTAGAAAACTTCACTCAACCCTATCCCGCCGGGGAGGCTATGACGGGAAACCCCAACTTCAGCGGCACAGCATGGCTCTATCCTATGAGCCACGTGGCGGAGCTGAATGTGCCCATGTATAATGTGACCTTCGAGCCCGGCTGCCGCAACAATTGGCATAGGCATAGCGGCGGCCAGATACTCATAGCCACCGCAGGCGCAGGATATTATCAGGAGAAGGGGCAACCCGCTCGTCGCCTTCTTCCAGGCGACATCGTGGAGATAGCTCCCGATGTGGAGCACTGGCATGGAGCGGCTCCGGATAGCTGGTTTGCGCATATCGCCATCGAATGCAACCCGCAGTCAAATACAGTGACCTGGCTGCAGCCGGTGGCCGAGGCTGATTATCTCTCGGCTAGTGCCAATACAGCCGAAGCCACACTCCTGTCTCCGCGCCAACGCGCCATAGTGGCTATCGCATCGTATGCGGCTGTCGGAAATCAGGAGGCACTCTCTCACTCTCTCATCGAGGGGCTGGAGGCCGGATTGAGCGTGAATGAAATCAAGGAGATACTCATCCAGGTGTATGCCTATTGCGGATTCCCAAGGAGTCTGACGGCACTTGGCGTATTTAAGAGTGTGCTTGATGAGCGCACTGCCGCCGGCATAACTGACAATGAGGGTGAAAGCGCTGCCGTAGTCAGCGAAATCGATAAGTTCGGTCAGGGAGCCGCTACGCTGAGTGAGCTTTCCGGCATACCCGTAGATGCTCCTGCCGCATGGTACGAGGAGTTTGCTCCCGGCATCAACCGCTTCTTGAAGGAGCATCTTTTCGCCGATATATTTGGGCGTGGTGTGCTGTCGTCTACAGATCGTGAGCTGGCCACCGTATCCATGCTTACAGCTCTCGGTGGTGTCGAACCCATGGCTGCCGGCCACATCGGCATATGTCGCCACATCGGTCTGACTACGCCGCAACTCAATGCGATGCTTGACATTGTAGGGCATAACATCAGTCCCTCTAAAGCGGCCTCCATCCGCAAGATTGTCGAGGCTCAACATTGATTTATTGTTGCACAGACTATATTGCATGGCGCAACCCATTTTCTCTTTGGGTTGCGCCATTTTTACGATAGCATGGTCCGACAAGTCCGACAGAATCCAGCATGGCGACACTGTGATCATGCAGGCTCTTTGCAATCATAGTTGGATGATTTGAATTTTTATCATTTACCTTTTGAGTTCAGTGGTATAAATAGGTGACAATAAAATTTTGTCAGCACAATTATTTGAATGACATGAAAATCTCACGACTGTTGACATCCGTCACCCTGATGGGGGCTATCTGCCTCGGCGGCGCCAACGCCACTGCAAAATCAAAGTCCCTCTCCTATAACTATTCGCGAGCCCTTGAAGAGGTAGAAAGGGGCAACAATCAACTCGCCATAGAATTCTTCGCCAAAGAATTGGCGGATCATCCCAAAGATGGGTATGCATATATGGCCATGGCATCGTTGCTTTTCGATACCTCCGCTTATGGAGATGCACGCGATGCTGTTGAGTCGGCCATCAAGTATGTGCCTAAGAGGGATAAGTCATCCCGGGCGCTGCTGCATCGGCTTCGCAGTCAGTTGCACACTATCGGAAAGGATACTATCAGTGCATATGCAGATTTGGCCCAGGCCATCAAATTGAACCCCGATGATACCGACGCTTATGAGAAAAGAGGCCAACTCTATTTTGAGCAGAATAGATATGATGAGAGCGATGCTGATTACACCCGGCTGCTGGCGCTTGAACCCGGCGGTGTGATGGGCGACATGGGATTGGGACGTAACGCGTTCTACCGCAAAGACTATGCAGGTGCGCTGGCCCATTATGATAAAATCGTGGCCCTTAATGCTGGCGACTACTCATCAGGTTATTCATTCAGAGCCGAAACGTATCTGGCAATGGGCGAATATCTGAAGGCTATCGATGATATTTGCAAGGCTTTGGAAATAAATAGCGACAACAAGGCCTACAGATTGCTCTATGATTTCCCGGCAGATCAGACTAATCTCGTGACAGCCAAACTAAGAGCCCTTGCGATGAGGCATCCCTATACGGGTGAGTACAAATATTATGCCGGTCAGATTCTTAATAGCAAAAGACGCTACGAAGAGTCGAATGCCATATTGGAGGAAGCCTTGGAAATCGAACAACGCCGGGAAATATTCGGAGTAATCTCCGACAACTATGCCCAGATGGGTGACTACGCCACTGCCCTATCTATCGTTGAGCGTGGGCTTGAGATTGATCCCGATGATACCCCCTTGCTGATAAGACGCGCCGACATATTTGGTGAGTCGGGCGATTTGGAGGGTGCGATTGCCGAGTGGTCGCGCGTCATTGACCTCAACCCCGATTTCTTCTATGGCTATTATCGCAGGGGATGGTTTGAAGATAACGCGGAGAAAAATGATGAGGCTCTCGCTGACTATGAAATGGCTATCACTCTTAATCCCACATACGCGTATTCCTATACAGGCAAAGGCGATGTGCTTTTGAGAAAAGGGGAGAATGAGAAAGCCGAAGAGGCATATGCCAAAGTTTTGGAGTTGGAAATGGTGCCCGAAGAATATTCATGTGCCATGTATGCTCTGCTTGCCCTTGGCCGGCGTGATGAGGCCGTGGAATATTTGGAAAAAGTAATCGCAACCGATGTGGAAGATCCCGGCAATTATTACGATGCCGCGTGCTTTACCTGCCTACTTGGCGACCCCGAAAAAGCGATGTCATATTTGCAGACAGCTCTTGAAAAGGGATACCGACGCATCGCTCATGTCCGTCACGACGATGATCTTGCCCCAGTGCGTGCAATGCCCGAGTTTGAGGAGATGATACGTCCGTATGAAGAGAAGGTCTCGGTTGTAACGCGCACCCGCGACGCGGTTCCTGACTCCGAAGCAATTTCGCTATCCGACGACATTGAGATACCCTTCATCCCCACCGGAGGGGTGACTGAAGTAAGTTGCACAATCAACGACCTTCCGCTGAAATTCATCTTCGACACCGGCGCAAGCACTGTGTCTTTATCGATGGTCGAAGCCAATTTCATGATGAAGAACGGTTATCTGAAGCACAGCGATGTCGTGGGCTCACAGAATTTCTTCGATGCCAACGGCGACATCTCGGAGGGCACCGTCATCAACCTCCGCAAGATTGACTTCGGAGGCCTGAAGCTCGACAATGTACGTGCATCAGTGGTTCGCAATCAGAAAGCCCCCCTGCTACTCGGACAAACTGTGCTCGGACGTCTCGGCAAAATTGAGATCGACAACACACGCCGCAAGCTCATCATCACTCCCCGCACCACCTCTGATGTCGAATAATTCCACAACCCCAACCGCCCCTTGCATTCGGTATGAATCAATACTTTATAGCTTTCTCCTTGATACGCCCTGTCATCGAGGTAGCCCGTAGGAAAAATTGAAAAATAAAGTTGCGTAAGACAACAGAATTCCAATTGCTATTGCAGTTTGACGAAAATTTATTAAATTTGCGCATGCATATGGGCACGACTGCCCATTGCAGACATATTTAATGAGCGTCAAACTCTCAGTTATCTGATACTGGAAATCTGGACAATTTTCAATCTACGCAGATGACAGGCAATGACGCTCACGCTCGGGTGTATATCAAAGTCCTACGGACTGCCATATATGCTTCAAGCGTGAGCTTTTTACTTGTTACTCGTAGATGGCAGTCCAGAGCCTCAGTATGGTAACATCGTAAAGAAGTTCACGCTTCTTTTAGTTTATCAAACTAATAAACCGGCATATCGCAATGAATACGACTTTAACAACACCTGCCTTCTTCCAACCTTGCCATCCCCATGTCAAGGGGCCTACCACTGACTCAATGAGTATTACTGACAATTCTACTAACTCAGGAAACGCTGGCAACTAAGAGGCACGAACGGAATGAAGACGAGCTTTTATTTTGTGATTTGGATAATCATTTATCCAATACTTGGGCTTTTCAACAATGCCTATATTGCTGAGAACTCCTTTATCGTGGCGCTGGCTGTGGTATGGGGATTGTCGTGGTTGCTTAATCGGCTTATGCCCGATACTCTCCACTACGAACGCGCTATCGATGTGGCGCCGGTGCTGGAGGATGTCTGCACCGGCAATCTGGCAGCCTTTATCAAACGCCTGCGCACCGCTACGCGTATCGAGACTATTCTCTCTATCTACTTTCTCGTCACTACAGCGGTCATAGCGCATGCCGTATTCTCTGCCGGTGTGAATGATTGGATTGCATTGATTGTGTTTGCTTTCTTCACCTTCGGGTCTATCTCAAGGGCTATCAAACTGCGCAAGGCACTCACATCCGTCAGAGCCACACCTACAATAGAGCATTGCGCTGAGATAGCTGATGAAATCTATGGTGTCGATTGTGCTCTTTATCGTGAGGGGAGACAGTCGCTCGACTATAATCAGATGCTGCCGCTGCGTCCGCGATACTTCAAACTGTTTCAGATTATCTCAATCATCATCGCGGGAGTCTGCTCAGTGCTCGGATTGCTCTATATTATAATGGGTGCGTCCATAATGTTCAGGAGTATCTCGCTTGAGGCTGATGCGGTGGGAAGCATGTATCTGCTATACGGCTCTCTGGCGGCCTATTTCGGCATTAAAGATTTCCTCACCACGCTTCGTGCGCTCAGAAGCAAAGGTTAACTTCAATGAATTAGCGCCCATGCGTAGAATCCTCTTTTGACACCATACGTAAGAATTGGAATTGCATATCGATATTCACCGGGAAGGGCCTTATCCTTAAGACCTCTCCCGGTGATATTTCTTTTGAGTAACTTGCGCCTTTGGCTGACTCGCGAATAATGGCTATATTTGCCATGAAAATCTGGCAGCTGCCCGCATCCGTCTCCATCTGCGTGCAACCCAGCGCATTACACTAATTGAAATCCGCGTTAATCCTTTCCATCCGCGGCGCAGTCGCGCAGCGACAAGCGAAAAAATCCGCGCCCTTAAATTCCTTTCCCATCTTACCGATTTAAGATATTCAGGCCCTTCCTTAACTTAACGGCGTTGGGCGAGGGCGCCCCTCCTCCCGGAGGGTCAGCGGGCGAGTGAGACGTTGACGCTCACGCCGTAGTTGGAGTTTGAGGTCGGATATGAGCTGTTGCTGACCAGGGGGGTGTTGACCTGATGGTCGAAGAAGGCATTGAGCGTGATGCGCTTGCTGAGCACATAGCTTGCCATGAAGTTAATTGAGAATGTGCTGGTGCCCTGAGTGGCCTGCGTGTAGGCAGTCTCAATCCGGCGGATGAGGCTCGAGTTGTTGGCGTAAGAGAAGTCAAGATTGAGCGAGAGGTCATTGTTGACATTTCCCTGGCGGCTTCCCATCTTGATAATCTTATTGAAGTTGGCAATCTTGAAGCCTGCCCCCACTGTGAGCTGCTTGCTGACAGTCTCCACTACCTGACCGGCCGATGAATTGAGATTCAGCGTGCGCGAATCCTTATATTCAGCGTTGACCTGGAGGTCGTTGTTAAAGGTCATGTTGACGCCGATCAGCGGAGCGAAGCGCTCGGTGATGGCCACACTCGATATGCTGTAAGGGGATGATGGAATCGGCGTGCCGTTCAACTCATCGTAGGTGAAACCATAGTCGCCATCCACACCCTGCCAGTTGAGGAAAGATGAGTAGCCACCTACCGAATATGTGCACTGATAGGCATGACTGATGGTGAAGGTCTTGAAGATATTCTTCATGTTGCCCATCTGGAGGAATCCATCGTAGGTGACCTTCCAGTTAGGCATCATCGAGGCCAGACCCGGGAACAGGTCGAGGGTAATCTTATTGACATCCATGCCGCTATAGGCCGCGATGAAGGCCGGAATAAGCACATCAGAGCTGGTGGTGCTGACACCCCCTATCTCAGGATTATACTGTGTGCCGGCCAGGGGATTACCCTCCATGAATCCGGTCGACGGATAATTCAGTCCTCGATACTGCGCCTCATAGCGTTGCGCCACCTGTGGGATATAATCGAGAAATTTAGTGAAAGCCTCGGAGGCATAGCCATTCTCTGCTTTTGAACCCTTGAGGGCGGTGAGAATGGCCACATGGGTGCGGGTGTAAGAGCCGGTGCGCGATGTGGGCATACCTTCATACATGAACTGCACCTGACGCGTACGCGAGTCAGTGAGATTGGAGGTGAGCGTCACCTTCAGCCCTCGTATAGGCTCAAGCTGGAGCTCGAAGTTGAACTCCTTGGCCTGATTCCATATTGCGGGCGACACCTGATTGTTGTCGGTGATAAGCCAGCCACGGTCAAGCGCACGCTGCACATACGACTCATCGAAGAATCCGAAGGCGAAATCCAGGCCGGGAGCCATCGGACCATAGGCCTGGCTCTGCCCGAAGATATCACCCACATTTGGCGAGAACTGGGGCAGATTGAGCGAATGGCTATCCTTGATTCTGACGCTGAGGCTGCGGGGCATCATCAGGAATCGCAGCGCATATTGCGCAAACTCGCTGCCGAAGCTGGGTTTCTTCTCCTTCTTGTCTTCAGTGACGATGACCTTCAGATTCATCTTCCCTTTCGAGAGAATCTCAATCTTGTTTTCATCTATCACGCGCGTCTTGAGGGTGACAGGTTTGCCATTTGAGGTGGCTCGGAATTTCACCTTCTTTGTCTTCAGATTATGCTCGACGATGGTGGTGGTGTCTTCGGCCAGGGTCACAGCACGCTCAAACTTTTTGGGCTGATCCTTCTTGACGCCGGCATTGCGCTGGCCATTGCGCGACTGCGTGTTGCCGCGCGATGATGAGGCGAAGCGCTTGTTGATCTGCTGCAGATATTTCGATTTGTTGAAGAGAGTCTCGAAGTTGATACGGGCATCGCCGTTCCACGACGACTGGTTCTGGATGGAGTTGCCGAGATACACATCATCTACGGTGGCACCCTTGTCCCACTGGTAAGTCGAGGTGTAGGTGACATTGGCGGTGAGATAGTCAAGGAAGGCTATCTTGCTGAACGGGGCCTTGTAGGAGCCGGTAAAGGTCTGATTGTAGTTCCAAGGTGTGCCCAATCCGCGCAATGATGAGAGCACCGTGTCTTTCCAGTCGCGGTACTTATCAGGGAAGAGGCGTTTGTTGACCGCACCCACAGCCTCCTCGATTCGTGCCGTAGTATTGGAATTGAATGAGAATGTGAGGCTCGGCAGCAGATTCCAACTGAGCGACAGCTGGCGGTTCCAGTAGAAATTCTTGCTCACCTGCACCGGAAGCTGGAAGTTGACATCCACCTCGCTGCGGGTCTGCTGCTCGTAGTAGTAGCGGGTCATCGAGGTGAGGAAAGTGAGGTTATTGAAGAGCCAGTTGATCTGCCACTCACGCAGGAATTTGGCATTCTTGCTCTTCCCCTTCACCCAGGAGAAGGGCTTGAGGGGTTTGATCATCGGTGAGTATGAATACTGGAATGAACCGCGATAGTCATTTGTGTATTCATATTCAGTAGTCGGGTCGAAATTCTTCTGGCGATTGAATGAGAAGGCAAGTGTGAAGTTGGCGGGGTCCCATGGCATGGGGGTCTTGCTCTGCACATTGAAGCGCAGGCTTGAGATTGAGAAGCTCTCCACCTCCTTGCGTGTCACGGCGTAACTCTTGATCGAGTCCTTCTCCTGCTTCGTAGTGGCTGCCTCGAGTGCATCCTTGAGCAGGATATCCTGGTCGAGCGGGTTATATTTGGGTACCGTGCGTTCGGCCGACTTGGCATAATAGACCGGGGCGGAGAGCTTGGCCTTCTCCGGCACGAGTTTGCCCACATCGCCCTGCACGGCCACATTATACTGCTGATAATCATCCAGGCGCCGCGACGACAATCCCTGGTCGACACCGCCGAAGCCCTCTGTCTCCTTATGGAATGAGAAGTTTACGTTGGCCACATCCGAGAGCGCAAGATTGGCGTTGACATTGGCAGCCCAGCCACCATCTTCATTAAAGTCGGTGACCTTCATCTCATTGACCCACACGATGCCATCCTTGGCAGATGCCGAGCGGTTGCGCACGCCGATGAGCATCACTCTCACATCAGAGAGCGATGGATTGCCGAGCACAGAGATGTTGTTGCGGTCGTTCTGCGGATCGCGGCGTGTGTAGAGTGTGGTGTAGCTGACTCCCTCGGTGCCGGCCGAACGGTCACGATTGCGCTCGGTCTTCAGACTGGTCAGGGCCTCGAATTCAAGGTCGAGACGGTTGGAGAGGGGCCACACGAGTGCGCGGTCGGCTGAATTGAAGTTGTTGTAGGTGCCGGGGGCAGTGATGTCGAGGGGCACCTCATACTCGTAGTAGTTGTTCTTCACATCCGAGCCAAGACGCACGAATATCGAGAGGTCGCCATCCTTGAGATTTGTGGGATCATCAATCAGGGCCTCGGCATGCACCCACATCTGCAGACGCCGGTAGATGCGCAGGTCGAGTTGGGTATTCTTGTAGATGCCGCGTGCGTCGCCGGGCTGCAGGCCGGTGAGTTTGAGCTGCAACGACTGCTCGTTGAGCTGGGTGGCCTGTGATTGGCCTGGATCCTGGATGCGGTCGACGCCGGGAGGAAGCACATAGTTGACAGGTGTGCGTCCGGCATTCTCCTCAATATTCACCACCGACATGTCGAGCTCACCCTCAGCCGGCGAATCATTGCGGCTGTTGAGATTGAACTGATAGTCGCGCCACTCGCCGCGCACGAGTTCGAGGGTGGCGAAGCGCAGATGTGTCACCTCCTTGAAGCCTGTCATGAAGATGCGCGCGAAGCGTATGGTAGAGAAATCATTGATGCCGCCCACTACTTTGTCGGGACTGCTCAAGGGTATCTTGAACTGATACCACACCGCCTCCTGCTCGCCGGCACGCGTGTTGACGCGGCTCACCTGCTTGTCGGTGATGTAGTTCTTGCCCACCTCAAGGTCTTCGGGGCGGATTGACACCTTATACTGATAGTAGCGCTCATATTCGTTGAGCGTGTTGTCCTGGTTGATATCCTCGACATCGGGCACAGTGCGCGATGACTGATACTGCGGATTATCGCTCTGGTCGGGCGAGAGGGAGTTGCCTTCGACGCCGTTGTAGTGTTTGTAGCGTTCGAGGATTGTGGCCTGCACAGCGTCATAATAATCCGAGCGATAGAAATGATAATTGTCGCCTGCCGGGTCATTGAAGGGGCTCCAGGGCACCTCCTGCATTGCCGCTATGCGGTCGGCCGAGATGCGCGAGCGCAATCCGTCGAGATAGGTCTGATATGACGGGAAGTTGAATTCATCATCGTTGGGCAGACCATCCAGACCCACATCCTGCTTCGGACGCGCATCGGTGGCGTTCTCAAAGGCATAGGTGAGTGAGTTCTGGCGGCTGACGCGTCCCCAGGCGGTCTCGGTCATGAACTGGTCGTCGCCATCGATGGGCACACCATTCTCATAACTCTTCATGCCATCCTTAAGAATATCCTCGGATATCTCGCCGAAGTTGAAGTAGAGGTCGCCACCCTCGCGGTTGGGGTTCTCTTCATCAAGGAAGGGGTCGAGAAGCCAGAACTGCAGATACTCTACATTCGAGTTCTCGAAGTTGGTGTTGTCCATCTTGCGCATTATGCCACCCCAGCGTTTCTCGGGATTGAGGAGATTGCCGTCGGCATCTATGTTGTCGGCATCAAGGTTGTAAGGGCCACGCTCCGTGGGATAGAAGGAGAGGTTGAGACACTGTATGAGGTTCTGCTCGCCATATACTACCTCGCGGTTGGGGAAAATCTCATTCACCTTCACCTCGCGCACATAGGGATTGGAGAGTTGCTTGAGATCATTCTTCAGATAGCCGGGAATCATCGATGAGTTCTTCTGCGTGAAGAGACGGTCGACGTAATACCACGACAGGAGAGCACGATTCTTGCCATAATCGACATTATTGCTCAGGCCCGCCTCGGGGAAGAGGGGGTCGGAGCCTCCGTCGTAGGGGGTCGAGGCAAGAAACCATGAATATGGGGAGCGGAGGTCGACACCGGTCTGTGTCGACTCAAAGTCGTCGATAAATGATGAGCCCTGGTTGGAGCCTGACTTCTGCTGATGAGGCACAAGTTGAGCGAATTCGGCGTTGAGCTTGATGCTCGAGGGGGCTACGGCATTGATTGTGGGCACCTTGTTGAGCAGATTGGTGAGCCACATGAAGTCTTTGTTGTATGCGAGATTGAGGCCCCACATCGTATTGTTGATGACCTCGTCGCCGATGTTGACCTTCTCGGTGAGAGCCTTCTCGGAGAAGTGCAGGAGTGTCGCGCCAAGAGTGAATTCTTTTGAGAAGCGATACTGGGCGTCGAGTCCGAGCAGGGTTTTGCGCTGCATGGAGAAGAGCGACTGGTTCTCAAGTGTGACACTGACATTTGTGCCGGAGTCGATGATGCTCTGGTTGGTGATGGTGACTATGCCCATGCTGTAGTCGACGGTATAGTCGGAATTCTCTGTCAGCGTGGCACCTCCGGCAGTGACCACTACCGAACCTCTGGGCACATTCATGGCATTGAGGCGGATCTGTGCACCGTTGGAGGCCTGGTATTCACCTATGAGCGAGTACTTGTCCTTGTCGGCAAATTGCTTTGCCACCACCAGAGTCGAGTCATAGAGTTCCTGAAACACGTAAGGGGCTGCCAGCGCCGCATTGCCGATCTTGCGCTCAAGGTGCTTGCCGAAAGGCTCGGCTACGGGGAAGATAATCTTGCCCGACTGCGACTGCACGGTGTAGCCCTCGACATAGTCGAATATGCCGTCGGAATTCGATTCCTGGTTAGAATCGAGCCGGTCGAGATTCATCACCTGCAGCAGGGGCTGGTTGGCGATATCACCTACGGGGAGGTAGGTGATTTCGGTGCCGGTGGTGTCGGAGAGATATTTGATGTTGAGCTTGAAGTTCTTCTGCTGCAGCTGGTAAGCACCGAGGTTATAGACGTTTTTCATCATCAGCTTCCACATCGGGAGCTTGGTGGAGATGGTGGTGCCGCGCAGCATCTTGAGATAGAGCGATTCGTCGGTGCGGGTGACGTCGGATGAGAATTCACCTACCTGATAGACCTTGCCATTATAGGTGTATTCGTAGGCCACAGCCAGCACCTCGTCGGAGTTCAGGGCCTGCTTGAGCGAAATGTAGCCGAGCTGCGAGTTGAGCGTATATTCGTTTGATTTAAGCAGACGGGCGCTCTCTACCTTCTCATAGTCGCGGCCGCCGGTGATGCCATAAGTCTGCAGTGGCTCAAGCACCTGGGTGACGCGGTTGATGTTGCGCGCGTCGGGATAATTGGTCTTGATGACTTCAAGCAGGTTATTGCTTGAGTTGGTGGGGATGGGCTGCGAAGTGTTGGGTATCCAGTAGTCGCTGGCCAGACGCGTATTCTCGCCAAGGTCCATGAAGCCCACGAAGTTGCGGCTCTCCTGATAGTTGGAGTTCTTGTTGGTGATCCACACCTCTATGCGTGTGATGCTTATGCCGCTCGACACGTGGGGGAGCTTCGATGCAAACTGGTCGTAGTTGTCATAGAAGTATTGGGCCAGGAAGAAGTGGCGGTTGGCATCATATTCATTGGCGCGCAAATTGAACTGGGTGGTCTGCACGCCGCCGGTGGTGTTGATGGTCTTTGACTCTGAGTTCTGCTGCGAGAGGAGCCCGGTGAGGGTGAGTTTGCCGAACTGCAGTTTTGTCTTCACGCCAAAGAGAGCCGTACCGCCGCGTATGAGCGATGACCCTGTGGTCATGCTGACATTGCCGGCCTCGATGCTCTTTATGATTTCATCCTCTTTCCCTTCGTAGGCGAGTTTGAGGTTTTTTGAGTCGAAGTCGAAGGTGGCATCGGTGTTGTAGGTCATGTTGAACTTCAGCTTATCGCCTACGGATGCTCCGATGGTGGCCTGTATCTTCTGGTCGAAGTCAAAATATGTCTTGCGGCGTGATTTGAGCGAGAGGGCCGGATTGTCGGTCTTGTTGCTTTTAATGCCCATCGAGAGCTGAATCGAGCCCTGTGTGGTGAGGCGCACACCGCCGGGGCCGAAGATTTTCTCAAGGGGCCCGAGCGAGAAGTTCATGTCGAGGATATTGAATGGCTGCTTCTCGGCCTCCTGCACCTTCACCGAGTTGCGCTCGCGGAAGTAGTCGTACATGCCGAGGCGGTTGACACGGTTGTTGTACTCCTCCACAGTCATCATCATGGGGGTCACGAGGTCGCGGTCGCCAAGGCGCGTATGCACCACATACATGCCTGACTCGGGGTCATATATGGCCTCGGTGCGTATATTGGAGGGGTCGGTGAGGTCGGCGGCATACTCCGCAGCTGCAAACGCGTCATATCCTCTGGGCTGGGTGGGGGCCACTGCGGCGGGGAGGACTATGGAATCGGGGATATGTGTATCGGGGAGGTAGCGCGGTTCCGGGGCCGGAGGGGGCGGGTCAAGCTGAGTCTGCCTGTACTGGGCGATGGATATGATTGAGCCCAGCAGCAATATCAGTATTGCTGCCGGACGTAGTCTGCGGATATAAGTATGGAATCGTCTCGCTGACGTCATTATGCTGGTTGAAGTTTACGAAAGGCTCTCAAAGCATCTTCAGAGCCTGCGACACTGCCTGCTCAGTGGTCAGTTCAGGATTCTGGCCAAAGAGTTTCTGAAGCACCTTCTGGCTCGGGGCCTGGGTGAAGCCGAGCATCACGAGAGCCGCCAGGGCATCTTTATAGGCATCATCGGCCAGAGGCGTATGAGTAGTAAACGCAGTGACGTCTACATTTATTTTATCTTTGAGGTCGAGGATGATGCGCTGGGCTGTCTTGGCGCCGATCCCTTTGACGGCTTTGAGCAGCTTGTCGTTGCCGGAGGCTATCGCCTCCGAGAGCTGGTCGGCATTGAGCGAGGAGAGGATGAGGCGCCCCGTGTTGGGCCCGACGCCGCTGACACCAATCAGCAGGCGGAATATCTCACGGGTGGGTTTGTCGAGAAAGCCATAGAGCACATGGGCATCCTCGCGGATTGATTCATGGATATACAGCCGGGCACGTTTCTGGCCGTGAAGCTTGGCCGAGTCAATCAGAGTTATATTGATTTCGTAGCCTATTCCCTGGCAATCTATTATGACGGCGGCCGGCTGCACTTCAGCAATCTCGCCTGCAATATATTCTATCATCTGACGTTAGTTATTAGGATATTTCGCGTGTACACCCGCGGCATCTCCACGAAGGTTACACCCTGACATAATTCTAACGGTCGCAGGGGTCTAAAATTGCAATCATATGACACAATCATATAATTCCACCCTGCTCGACAATGCTGTGGCCCAGCTGGCCAAGCTGCCGGGCATCGGACATAAGACGGCGCTGCGCCTGGCGCTGCATCTGCTGCGTCAGGAGCCGGAGGTGGCCTCGGCTCTCGGCGAGGCTATCATTGCCATGCGCCGCGACATTAAGTATTGCCGTGTATGCCATAATATCAGCGAGGATGATGTGTGCGGCATCTGCTCGAATCCGCGACGCGATCCGTCGCAAGTGTGTGTGGTCGAGAGCGTGAAGGATGTGCTCACCATCGAGTCGACTCATGAGTTTCATGGTCTCTACCATGTGCTTGGGGGCGTCATCTCCCCTCTTGATGGCATTTCACCCTCAGACCTCGAGATCGAGAGTCTGGTTGCCCGAGTCAGCGAGGGGCATATCCGCGAGGTGATTCTCGCGCTCAACCCCACCATTGAGGGTGACACCACAAACTTCTATATATTCCGTAAACTCTCTGACACCGGAGTCACCCTGTCGATACTGGCACGTGGCATCAGCATAGGCAATGAACTGGAATATACCGACGAACTCACCCTGGGACGCTCGATTCTGAACCGTGTGCCCTTCTCCAACACCATCTCCGCCCAATGAGCATCACATCCCCCTCAGCCTCCACAACAGGCCACGCCGACCCCACGGCCCGGCCGCACCCCTCACCCCGCAGCATCATACTCAGGGCCCTCGAGCCCTCTGACGCCGACCTGCTGTATGATGTGGAGAATGATGAGGCTGCATGGCCATCATCCGACAATATCGCCCCGTATTCACGCCATGCATTGCGCGAATACGCACTGACCCATGAGGCCGACCCGTTTGCAGCGGGCCAACTGCGGCTTGTGGCCCAGGTGGGCGACACGCAGCCCGGCGGCACATCAGCCGAACAAAATCATCACCGGGCCGTAGGATTGCTTGATTTCTATGATATCTCGGCCATTCATTCGCATGCCTGGATTGGCATATATGTGCTTCCCGACATGCGCGGTGAGGGCTACGGGCATGATATGCTGCTGAGGTCGCTCGATTATGCGCGCCGCCATCTTGGCCTGACCAGTGTGGGCGCACGGATTCTTGAGGGTAATGACCCATCGATGCGACTCTTCAGAAAGTGCGGATTCGAGTTGCGCGGCACTCTCCCCTGCTGGCGTTTCGCCGATGGCGAGATGCGCGATATGCACCTGCTGACGCGCCGACTGTAAGCCGATATCCTGACTCTTCTCTCATCAATTATATTGAAGTTGTTTAAACTTTTTACATAATCTAACCTACTGAATATATGGCAATGCCCGACTTCCAGCACAGCGATGATTGCTGCGCTAATACTGACATCCTGCAGATGCTGAAACGCAAGAAAGAGCCCGTGCGGGTGCTCTTCGTTTGCCTCGGCAACATCTGCCGCTCGCCGGCCGCTGAAGAGATTTTCCGCCGCATCATTGAAAGTCGCGGACTTGCCGGGCGCTTTGAGATTGATTCGGCCGGACTCTATGCCGGCCATGCCGGCGAACTCCCCGACCGCCGCATGCGTCTGCACGCTTTCCAGCGTGGCTATAACCTGACTCATCACTCGCGGCCGGTGAGAGAGCGCGATTTTGAGGACTTTGATCTGATTCTCTCGATGGATGATTCAAATTATTCGCGTCTGCGTGCTTTTGCGCCGACTCTTGAAGCTGAGGCAAAGATACGCCGCACCACCGATTTCTGCCGCCATCATCCTGGCATAGACCATGTGCCTGACCCCTATTACGACGGGGCTGAAGGATTCGAGCGTGTGCTCGACATCCTTGAGGATGCCTGCGCGGGACTTGCCGATAGCTTGACCCCCGACGCGGAATAACCACTCCCCCGCCGAGATATTTATCTTTTTGCATAAGTATCTCTCAAAAATTAGTTTATATTTGAAAATATTTTTGAGCTATGATTCTTTTTGGTCTTTTTTGGCGCTTTTCGCCGTCTTCGTCAGTCGCTTAGCTCGCTAAGCTCCTTCCTCAGCCGACGAAAATCACTCAAAAAATCCTCAAAAATAATGCATAGCTAATTTTTGAGAGATACTTATTCGCCGACCCTTATCCCAACCCACGGCGTTATAATATCAGACCGGCGCGATTGCCGGATATAATGCTGCCGCGTGGCGCGGCACCCGGGGCAGACGTAGCAACCTGCATCTCGTCTGCCCATGAACCTTTATTTGGCCTTGTAACTGATGGAAAAGAATAATTCACAACATATCAATATCAGCGGCGGCAGAGTGCTCCTCTCCTCGCCGCTATTGAAAGATCCTAATTTCAAACGCAGCGTGGTGCTCATTCTGCAGAAAGATGATTCTGACGGCCATATCGGCCTGGTAATCAATCATCCGCTCGACCTTACGCTTGAGGATATCTGCCATATGCCGGGTGAGGCTCACGACATGAAGGTATACTCCGGCGGTCCGGTCGACCTTCAGCGGGTGTTCTGGCTCCATACTCTCGGCGAGCTCCTGCCGGGTTCGATCGAGATTATGCCCGGATTATACGTCGGGGGTGATTATGAGACTCTGATCAATGCTTTCGCCGCCGGCAAACATCTTGATGGTAAAATCCGCTTCTATCTGGGATATAGCGGCTGGAGTGCCGGACAGCTCGAAAAAGAGATTGACGCCGGAGCCTGGGGAGTGGCTCCCCAGATTCTTGATCCGGCCATACTTATCGAGAAACGCAGCGATGAGATGTGGACCTTCATCGCCCGGCAGCTCGGCCCCGACTACCGCCATTGGGGAATGCTTCCCGCCGACCCGAGCCTTAACTGACGCCGTCGCCCGCACTCCCCCTCACCGAGGGGGAGATGAGAAGTATTTAAGATGATTTTGCCAATCTTTCAGAAATCTTAGCTAACTTTGCAGTCTGATATCTTTCTCTCTAAAATTAGCTATAAGGATTTTTTTGAGAGATAGTCATCTCTGCCTCTGGCATGCATCGAAGTTGTTTATATTTTTCATAAAAAGTCTAATCAGCTTCATCTGCTGCATTCTGACTCCAAGAGTGCTGCATATGCCACATTTCACAACCATCCGGAAAAATGATAGTATTGAAATTCGGAGGCACCTCTGTGGGCACCGCAGAGAGCCTGGCAAATGTTAAGAAAATCGTTGAAAATCTTGAAGATGAGGCTGTAGTGGTGGTCTCGGCCCTCGGTGGACTGACCGACCGGCTTATCGCCACTGCCCGCATGGCGGCCGATGGCAATGAGGAGTACCGCTCTGAATGGGATGCCATGGTGAAGCGTCATCACGACATAATCGAAGCGGTGGTCGGTGACGCGGCGCGCCGCGCTATGACCCTTGAGGCCGTAAATCCTATTCTTGATGAGTTGCGACGCCTTTATGATGGTGTAAATCTCATCGCTGACCTCCCTGCGAAGACCCTGGCTCAGATTGTGAGCACCGGCGAACGCATGTCGTCGGTCATTGTAGCAGCTATGCTCGGCGGAGCAAGCCACGTCAATTCGCTTGAGGTGGTAAAGACTGAAAAATGGTTTGACAAGAATATCGCTGCCACCGAGGTCACTACCCGACTTCTGCGCGAAGCTCTCTCCGCTCCGGGTCTAACCTTTCCGGTAGTGATGGGTGGGTTTATCTCCTCTGACGTCAGCACCGGCGAAATCACCAATCTCGGTCGCGGAGGCTCGGATTACACTGCCGCACTCGTCGCTGCGGCCATGGATGCCGATGTGCTCCAGATATGGACCGATGTCGATGGATTTCTCACCTCTGACCCCCGCATCGTGAAGAATGCACGGGTGATTGAGCGCATGTCGTTTGTAGAGTCGATGGATTTATGCACTTTCGGCGCGAAAGTAATCTATCCTCCGACAATATACCCGGTGTTCCACAAGAATATCCCGATCCGTATCCTCAACACGTTGCATCCCGAGGCTCCGGGCACTTTCATCTCCGATTCTCAGGGTAAGGGCGCAAATGGTGTAGCCGGACTCTCGGTGCTGCGCAATGAGGCGTTGGTGACTCTGCGCGGCCGTATGGCAAGCAATCCTGCCGATCTTTCTACCCGCTCTTTCAACGCGCTGGCCCGAAAGGGATTGTCGGTGCATCTCGTGGCAGGCACTGCGGGTATAAATGCGTTCTCTTTCGCGCTCGCGGCCGCTGATATCCCTTCGGCGGTAAGATTGCTTAAGGAGGAATTCGCACCGGAACTGGTGGACGGACAGATTGAGGTAATCGAGGTTATCGAGAATCTCGCCACGCTCGCGGCGGTGGGCGACAACATCAAGAAGATGCCGACTATCCCGGGGCTAATTCTCAATATTCTCGCCAACGAGGGTATCGAAGTCCTGGCATATTCCGACAAGGCCTCTGAGACTTCGCTCTCGTATGTGATTGCCGAGAAGGATGCCACTCCGGCATTGAAACTCTTGCACCGCGCTCTCTTTGAGATGCAATGAGGAATCGAACTGATGAACTGATTTAAACTTTTTACGAAAAGGTTAAACCCGATTTCTTCACATGACCTCAACATCTGAGAGGGCGCAACACCTTAAAACGAAATATTATGGAAATAAAAAACGCTAAATACGAAATCAGCAACGCCGATGTCAGGAAGTGTCCTGACACGGATGTGCCTGAGTACGCTTTCATCGGGCGCTCGAACGTAGGCAAGTCCTCGCTTATCAACATGCTCACACGCTCGCGTCTTGCCAAAACCTCGCAGACTCCAGGCAAGACGCTGCTTATCAATCATTTCAGCATCAATAATGGCAGCTGGTATCTCGTTGACCTCCCGGGCTACGGCTATGCGGCTCGCGGCAAGAGCCAGCGCGAACAGTTCCGGGCCATGATTGAGCAATATATACTGCATCGTCGGCAGATGGCGCTGCTCTTCGTGTTGATCGACATCCGCCACGAGCCCCAGAAGATTGATCTCGAATTCTTGACGTGGCTCGGCGAGAATGAAGTGCCTTTCGCAATTGTCTTCACCAAGGCTGATAAGTTGGGTGCTAACGCAGCTCAGAAGATGGTGGATGACTACTGCAAGACCCTGCGCAAGCAATGGGAGGAGCTCCCCCCGATATTCGTGACGTCAAGCGAAAAACCGCGCGGACGTGAGGATATCCTCGACTATATCTCATCTATCAACCGCCAGATTGAGGCCGACAAAAAGGCTCCCGGCGCTCCCGGCGTTCCCGGCGCCCCTGCCGATACCTCGGCCACCCAATCTACTCCCGACTCTCAATCATGATAACCCTAAATTAATACAACAATATGGAAACCATCGCATTCGCATCCGACCACGCCGGATACTCTCTCAAGAAAGCTCTTATAGAGTATGTGAACTCAAAGGGCTATAACGTGCTCGATTTCGGCACTGACTCCGAAGATTCGTGCGACTATCCTGATTTCGCGCATCCCGCAGCGAAGGCCGTAGAGGATGGCACCGCAGCTTTCGGCATCGCAATGTGCGGCACCGGCAACGGCATCCAGATGACTCTCAACAAGCATCAGGGCATTCGTGCGGCTCTCTGCTGGCGCCCCGAACTTGCGGCCCTGGCCAAGGAGCACAATAATGCCAATATCCTCGTTCTTCCGGCCCGATTTGTGAGCTATGACGAGGCTGTGGCAATAGTTGATGCCTACCTCAACGCCAAGTTCGAAGGTGGACGCCATCAGCGCCGCATCGACAAGATTGCTGTGAAATAATAACTTCACTTTCCCCTCGCCCCACGTTCACGCCCCGGTTCGACAATCAATCGGGAGTTAATGTGACGCGCCGTTGAAAAAACGGCTTACTCTCGCAAAATTCTTTTTTTAACGCATCTGAGCCCTGACAATGAAGTGATTGTCAGGGCTCAATAAATCAAGCTCCCCCTACTGACATATGCCCGAAATGACAATATCATTGCATGCCTGCCGATTCTTCGCCCACCATGGCGTGATGCCGCAGGAACTGCGCGCCGGCAATGAGTTTGAGGTTGACCTGCAGGTAACCTACATTCCGGTCAATCCCCTCTCCGATGATCTTGCAGGCACAATCTCATACGCTGATCTTTATGAGATAGTACGCATTGAGATGCAGCAGCCTCGCCAACTGCTCGAAACTGTAGCCGCCTCGATAGCCGGTCGCATCCGCCAGCTCTACCCTATGGTCACATCCGGAGCAGTTAGCATCACCAAGCTCACTCCGCCGATACGCTCCTTTACAGGCACCGCCACAGTCACTTATAAATTCTGAAGTCAAAGGTGATGAACGTTATTCCAATATGGCTGAATTCTTGTAGGCTGCCCGCTCTATCTCGTCGGAAGCCTCAACCTTCTTGCCGTAATTCAGCGTATAGCTCACCGTCAGATTGAGCGCCGGCGCCTTTGAGGCCGACCATTGCCAACCCCTCGAGGTATAGTACACAGAAGAATAATCAGTGTATGTTCTGCCGCTGTTGAACCAGTTGCTATACGCGAGGTTAACCTTCACCCTCCCCAACATGCATGATGCCTGCACCCCATAACTGCATCGTTCAGCTGTAGCCTCCCCCGCATGGGCCAGAAGATGCTTAGATGGAGATTCATAGAAGAGTGCCACCGAGGCACGTCCGAAGTTATACATCGCCTGGGCCATCCCGCGCAGCGAAGTGAGTCTGCGTGTCGCAAGACCTAATATTTTCTCCTGCGCAATCTCTCCCTGAGCATTCAGCACAAGCTTATTACCCATCAACCTCAGAGAGGCTACTACAGAGCCGGATATCAACTCCTCATCATAGTCTCCGGAGAAGCCCCGCACCATTCCGTCGCCTGTGGCATTGGGCCTGTAATCGAATTCATACATGTGGAAGTAGCGCTGATATTTCAGCAACGCTGTCAGACTCCAGCGGTTGTCGGGTATCAACGTATAGCTCGCCGACAACAAAGGTCCATAAATATTCTTTAAATCAGGATTCCCTACATGCCACATGCATTCATCTACCCGTATTTTCGCATCGTTGGCTATCGAGGGCGACGGATGGCTATTGGCCCAGAATGCATCGAAATTCACACTATTCATGCTATTGATCTGATACTGCGCCATTATACCCAAGCGCGGACTCCATTCGTGGACCTTATTCTGTCCATTGATACGTCCCAATACATACGAAGCTCCAAGTCGTGTATATAGGCTGACGCCGCACTCCCACTCCTTCATATATTCTGCAAAGAATAGATTCTCATTCGATATGAGTTTCTGTAAGCCGTTGTAGGAACCAGCATAACGGGTATTGTAAAAGTTTGCATAAGAGCTGAGCATCAGACGCAATGTATGATAACCACTGAAACTCTTGGTATAATATACGGTCAAGTCGGGGTTATATGATTTCTCGCGTGCATCAGTCGAGATAGTCCCATCATTCTGATAGGCATAAAGCGAGTTGCTATTGTTGCTTGAGTGAGAGAAGGCCCAGTTTACTGTCAGAGCCTGCTCTGCTGGAAATGTAAAATAATAATCTCCGGCAGCCGAGAGCGATATTGACTGTTGAGTCGCTTTGCGGGCGGTCTGCTCTCCGATTGAAGCTGTCTCGTAAAATCTCACAGTCGCAAGATCAGAAGCATACGGCTGGCCATCACGCAAAAAGCCAAGAGTGTGAGAAATATATGACTTCTCCTTATGCCAGGAAAGCCTTAATGTGACAACCTCTGAGTCGTTTTTGGAATGATGTTTATCAGTCTGCGACTCACGCGTCAATTCCTGATAGTATCTGTTATCTAACCTTATATCCCGAAATATCTCATGCGAATATGAGGCTGGATGTGTCTGCCACCTGCCATCGGCCGATGCGTACAAATCTACCGTGAGATTCCTGACATTGAATTTGTTATAGAGCATGCCGCCGACCATCTGATCAACAAACGCCTTACCTTGCGCAGTAAGTTTCGTATATCCACCCCATTCCCTGCGCTTCATAACAAAATTGACCACATGATCCTTTCCACCAAACCGTGGGTCCTGCGGATAATCCAGAACCTCTACCCGCACCACATCTTCCGGCCTGAGTCCGACCAAGTCCCCCTTTTCAGAGGGAATATAGTCGATAAACATCGATACCTCCGCCCCACTGACAGTCTTTATTGAATTGTCGTATACCGACACATTAAGCTGTGGAATCATCATATTTCTTAGCAGCGACTGCGCATCAACCGACACCTCCTTTATCTTCTTATCCGGCATATACTCAACGCCATTCTTTACAACACGCTGCGTGCGCCCCTCAACCACAAATTCGTCAAGATTTACCCAGTTCTCTTCTTCTACACTCACTTCATTATCCATCGTCACTTCAATACCACGTGAGTTCTCCTCCTCAGCATTCGCCTCATCATCCATCGGGAGCTCAATACTATTTGGAACAATCTGCGGACGCGAGCTGACACTATCCGCCACCAACACCTCCGCGCTCATATCAATCCCTGTCCACATCATCAGAAAAGCAACCGAGCATTTTAAACAACCCCCTATGTGACTATAATCTTTACTCTTCATAAAAACTAATGGAAAAAATAGCTAAGAATACATCAGACAATAAAAACGGGCCTTAATGTCGGAAACATCAAGGCCCGTGGAACTGCAGCCTCTATTGTTATTCAATTCAACAATTAAATATTTGTCTGATATTGAGTGAAATAAAAGGAATGTCACTAAATTATGATTAGAGAGAGTATTATAAAATTAATGCAATTTAAAAATTTGATACATCAATTCGTTGTTATTCTTAATTTAGTGACATTAAAATTAAGAGGTAATTGAACATTTTTGATAGGATTTCAGACACGCACAGTCTGCACACTTTGCGGTACCGCAATACCCATTAAGGATGACATCCTGTGGATCTATACTGCCCGATCCTCCATAAATTCTTAAAGAGGTCATGTCCGAGATTAGCTCATCGGTCGGGACTACATGATGTTTTTCTTTGTTCTTATCCATCACGTGTAATTTTTATAGTGAAACATACGACACAGTCAGACTATTTAAGAATCTTCTGCGTTCTAGATTTGCATGTATTTATGATTAAACGCTCCATATCTGCTGATGGAGACGAATAATTACAATAAATATGCCCATATTCCTTTAACATTGTTTCCCTTTTGGCTACACAGGGTCCCCAGCATATGGGTAAGAACCTACATTCTTCACATTGCTTTTGATGCCCATCAAACAAATGGGATGCATAAAAGAACTGGGCACTTTCAGGCCATTGAATGGTACCCTTCTCATCTATTATTCCTGGCATTACGGACGGAGGATAATTATCACATCTTCCTACTTTCCCATTGGGGAATACACAGTCATAATGAAAACGCTCTGCATAACAAAGCCCTATCGATGACAACGTACAATCCATTCCAGCCTCAATGGCCGAAGTAAAAAGTTGATTAGCCCCCTTAGATAATTCCCTAGTTTCTGTTTCCTGCCAAACCTTAAAGATTGAAAAAGTTATGTTTGATAATACCGATTTGTTCAATACACCCAATAAAGACTTGATAATACGACTTGGAAACAAATTTCCACTACAATAGTTAAATCGCAAATTTACATGGGTGTGCTTAGCAATCTGATTAATATTCACCAGAGTCCTATCATATGCAGAAATACTCCCCATATTCTTAACCGAATTGTGTATAGTCCGATCTCCATCTATTGTAATCTGGTAATTCACAATGCCAACGTCTCGCAGACTTTCAATGCGATTAGGTGTTAGGAGAGTCCCGTTGGTAGTGATAGAGGCTGAAAACTGCTTACCAAGATCATCTGCATATTTTTTAGCAAACTTTGAAATTTCGTATACCCTATCATATGCCATTAAAGGCTCGCCTCCAAACCAAGATATATGAAGATCTTTTATGTTGACATCGTTGAGCTTATTTTTAATAAGTCTGATGACTCTATCTTTAACATTCTCTGACATGAACAAAGCTTCATGCTCCTGCGTACAGTACCAACAGTCCAAGTTACACTGATATGTAGGAAGAATCATCAAAAAGTAATGATTCCTCATCCTTAATCCATCATACTTACGTTTCACAGTTTCCAACTCATCTGCGTCCTCCTCTACTACGAATCCTTTAGATTTGATATTTTTGATAAACGCAGGGAAGGCGTCTACATTATCATTTGGATATTCTATAATCGCCTTATAAGACTCTGCAAATCTATTGTCTACTTCGAAGAACGCTTCAGTCACACCATTGAAAAAAAGCGTACTCTTCTCCAATTGCAATATGTAATTACATTTACTAGGCTTCATTCCCATAATTTTAAACATTTTAGCATCCCTATAATAATACCTTCTATAATAGCATCTTCACTTCATCAATAATCAAACGACTATTTAGCAAAGATTAGAAAATATTTAATTACTATGTATGTGTTGCAAATTTAATAAAAATATTTTAGCCAACAACCACCAAACAGAAATTTAGTATTTTTTAACATTTATTAAACTAATCGTAATGTATTTACACAACTATCGAGACAGTTATATTTAAACAGACCTCTATATCTACAATTAATATTCCATACTCCAGTTATATATCTTAACTAAGGTTGCATATTTATAAATATATACGAAAACATAGATTGCAACAATGTTCTTCCATAAGATTCACTAATGAATCAATAGATTTGTGGTTATGCTGAGTCTCAAGGATCCTATGTTTCTACTTTCCTAAGTCTTGATAAGTCCAAACTTTGGCATTTCAAGACGTGTAGCGATATCCTAATTTAATGGTGGTTGATAGGACTGATTAAGAGATTTTAAATTGAATATTCAATGAAAGGCGACAATCACTAATTTACGTTAAAATTTTGTCAGACAACATTTTTTTCATATCTTTGTAAAAACGAAATGTGCTATGGCTGAATATATTGACCCCACATACGATGTCGGATTCAAGTTGATTTTCGGACGCGAGGATGTTTCGCCCGAACTCTTGATTGACTTCTTCAACTCCTGAAGTTGTTTAAACTTTTTTCAAGTGCAAGGTTAATTAAGATTTTGAGCAGGTTTCGACTCTCGAAGAGGGAGCGATGCGGGCATCGCGACCGATGAAGAGGGTCGAAAGATGCCAAAATATTAATTAAGATTGCGCTTGAAGAAAAAATCTCTACATTTTATATTTTTCGTAAAAAGTTTAAACAACTTCTATTTGAAGATTATCCTGATTTGCGCGATATTGTATCATTAAAGTACCTCAACAATGAACGCCTTCACGAGCGTCACGACGGCAAAGGCATACGTTACGACCTGTTATGCCAGACCTCACGTGGCCATAGGTTCATCGTTGAGATGCAGAAGAATGAGCAACGACATTTCTATCATCGAGCAATATATTACGTGTCAAGGGCAATTTCAGAACAAGGATTCCATGGCAAAAATGAACTGGGTGTGGAATGGGATTATGAGCTGACACCAGTCATTGGTGTCTTCTTCTGCAATTTCAAACTCAATGAACTTGAGGAAAAACCGGTGACACATATCAGCCTCACAGATGATATGACAAAGCGAACTATCGACAATCTCACACGTTACGTATTTATCCAGCTCCCCTTCTTCAAAAATGTAGAGGAGGAGTGTGATACTGAATGTGATAAATGGATAAGTAGTTGCGAAGAATTAATGAACAAATAATTTTGCTTTATCTTCGAGTGA
>OFGC01000770.1_pt1 | contig 28248 bp, 20 predicted proteins | sample 1521691 | NCBI WGS metagenome assembly OFGC01 (sample SAMEA3504121, study PRJEB24116) | mouse gut metagenome | biome: mouse gut; feature: mouse-associated habitat; material: faeces | place: Denmark | collected 2011
AGGTCATGTCGATTTTCGTGCCGTTTTCCGGGCAGCAGCGTTTCAGGGAATAACATAGCGAAGTATCTCCGGTCCCAATGATGGCGGCATGGACCTGATGCCCATAGACGACCTTCCCCTCCAGATGGGAGTAATGCCATCCGGCCCCCTGCGTTGGACGTTTCGCCTTTGAAGATGGCGCGGTTTTAGGCAGGACTGTGTCGTCAATGCTGATAAAAAGAGGTGTTCCATCTCGGCGGGAAAGTTCCGAAACCGTCTGGAAGCTCTCGCGTTTTTGCGTTTTTTCCAGCCGCTTGTCATCCCACTTACCCTTAGCCAGAAAATGGCCATAGGTTGTCCGGTGGGCTGGACCGCACTCGCCATAGTCCACCATTTTTCCACTATGCCCCTTCATACAACTGGACAGGATCATTTCTTGAAGCCGCTGCTGGGGTACGCTGGTCAAAAACTCCAAGTGCTTCTCAAAAAAGAATTTGCGTATCTGCTCTCTCGGTGTTATAATTTCCACAAGGCATTCCCTCTCGTGTTTTGTGGTTGGTCGTGCTTCCATTATAACACTTGAGGCTATGCCTTCTTTTTTGTCATTTTTCTGATTTGCTCATTTATAGTATACTATTTGAGAAACGCGGAGATGTCCTTCATCAGGTCGGCCTCTTCAGTCTCCATATTTTGCGTAAATTTTCTATAATTGTAATCCATTATCTCAAAAATGCTCTCTTTGAAAGAATGCCGGAGAACTTCCAGCGGTGGTCTGCATAGCGGCGTCCCTTTAGAATTTTCCGGGGAGATGCGGCGGTCCTTTTGGAACCCTTGGAGATAGAGCAGCATAACCTGCTTATATTGAAAGGTGGTATACGCATGGCGCGCCCATGTCTCCTGATACTTTTTGATTCGGCTCCACGCGTTAAGCGCCGCCAGGAAAAGTCCGCAGGCCAGCAGCAGTAGCGCATCTACAGCAGCCAGATTGACGAGCGTAAACCGGCTGGATTTCATGCCCGGGATGCCTCCGGTCAAAAAAATGCTTACAGCGATAAAAACTACCGCCAGCTGGAGCATGGCGCATCCCGCCACGCATCCCGCAAAAAGTTTCTTTGCCCGCATGTTCTTCTTTTTGTTGTATAGCATCTTTGAAACGGACTCCTGGTATGCTTTTTCAAACAGATGCAGGAAGATTTCTTCTTCTGGGATATTGGCAGGGCATTTCCCGAAGTACTGCCAGGCATCGGTGTTCCATTTAACTTTCCATGCATTGAATATCCCGGCATCGCTGAATTGTTTGTCATCCTTTTCGGTTGACATAAGTTCTCCCCCTCCCGCAAGCGCAAGACAATTCTCCAGTATCATATCACAAATTGATACAGACTGCAAGATACTGCATGTGGAGAAGTATTCCCGCAAATTGACGGCGAAGGTTCTGGATTTTGTACAATATATCCACTTTTCCCCAAAATAGTTCTTGTATAAATAGATGCGGTGTGGTAAACTATATAAGAGTATTCATAGCAATCAGAGACTCTCTATGAAGGGCGGTATCACTATAGATGAGTTTTAGTATGTTCCGCGTGGTCCGGCCAGTAAGCCAGACGCCTGCAAAAGAAATTGTCAAGGAGTTCCTGCGGTTTATAGGATGTATCGTCAGCGACCACCCTGTTCTGGAGGCCCGGCAGGTGAGCGGCACGGCTACGAATGTGGAATCTACAGTTGACCTTCTGTTCAGCAGCGGGAAGCTACCCCCTGAGAGCATTGAAAGCGGAAACCGCCGCAGCATCGTAGTCCAAACAGGTACGGAAGCATTTACAGAAGCGGGCCGTAACGGAATGGCCGTTTTTGCGCTCCTTATGGGCGATATTATCAATCAGGTTTGGACGGATGGCTACGACCAGAATGGGGAAATTCCAGCCGCCATGCAACGGGCGCAGCTTCACGCCATCAAGGATATCTTTTTCCGGGAAAATCTGTTCGGTTTTTTCCAGTGCAAACGGTCCTTCCGCATTGTCAATATGATAGAGGTGTATGGACAGCGGTTTCATTTTGGCGAAGACCAGGGCCGCATTGATGCCAGTGAGGAAAATCCGGTTACCCGTTCCTATATTCTGGCTATGGTGAACGCATTTGAGCGGACGTATCACGACCTGGGCGTGATAGAAACGCCCTGTGTCTATACCCGGTATGCCAGGGTAAATATTGCCCGGAAAATTCACGAAGTATGTTCACAAATCAGCGGCCTGGAAATTTCCACCAGCATTCCCGGCACAAAAGCCCTGCTCTCGGAGCTGGACAGCATCTACGATATGGACCGCACCTATATGAGCACCCTGTTTCTGGCGGCCGCCGTGTGCAAGAGCAGTCCCGCGCTGTATATGTCATCGTCAAACTATTACCGGGCGCTTCTGGATATGGTCGACGGCGTGAAGGATGAGTTTTATTCCTTTGCTTATTATGAGTATGGGAGGCATCTGGAACGGGTCTATTCGGATTGGGAGAACGCTATCATTGCCTACAGGAAGGCGGCGGAGCTGGACGGCCTGAATTATCAGGCAAAATTTAAGGCCGGCTGCTATGAGGCGCAGTACCGGGGCAATTATACTGCAGCAGAGAACCTCTTCCAGAATCTGCGGAAAGAACTTTTGTTGCGGTATTCTGGGGACCCATTAGGAAATTATTCTAATTTGTCGTTGAAAGAGCTCCAATATCTATATAAAATAGACATTTGGCTCATGATTCTTAACCGTGAGATGGGCCGCACGATTTCAGCGCTTGAGTATAGGAACTGGGCGCGTTATGATGCGGTTCAATACTGGGAGAATCATTGTGTCAGGAGGGTGTATGGCAGCGAAAGCAGGGAGTGGCAGGAGTTGCAGAAATATCACGAAACAAGTGTGCCTGTCCGCGTCCTGATGCAGCAGGTAGGATTGAACCCATATTGGCAGGAAGACGCAAATTTTAGAGAGATAGAAGTGGAGGATGCGCAGTGAAGGATTCGGCAAAGCAATCGATGAGCAGAACGCTCGAATGGCAAAAGCTGTTTACGGACGGAGTCATTGTTGATAGACCAAACGAGATATATAGTTCCCTGATGAGCAAAGAGTATCAGCAGGCAGGGCAGATTGTCTGCGATATTGTCAGAGCCAACGGGCAGAGGAAGTCGGCGCAAACAGAGGGTGCGCCGATTTCCCTTTATGCGGCGGACATCTGTCGGGAAAATTCCGCCCCAGAGAGGAAATATCTGACGGAGAGCGAAAAAGTGAGCAATATTATTTCGTTCGTTGGGAAAAGGGGCATGGGAAAAACATCCGTCATGCTTTCTTTCATGAACTTCATGCAGGAGAAAAACAGGTACCGGAGCGAGCTGAGTGGACTCTTTCCGCCCGGAGAGCTTGACAGAGTCTCTTTTGTTGCTTTGCGGTATATCGACACAAGCATTCTGAAGGCCAGTGAAGATATTATGACCATCATTCTGGCCAGAATGTTCCGCTATGTGAGAGAGCTGATTACCTCGCCCTACGGGCCTGGGAATAATATGGCGGACCAGTCGAGGGTTCGTGCCTTATATCTCCAGTTTGAGCAGGTGTTTCAATCTGTTATGACGCTAAACGATAAGTGCCCGCTTTTGGAGGGAGAGTCCGCTTTGCAAAGGCTTCAGACGCTTAACAGCAGTTTTTCCTTGGCAGATAGCTTCCAGATGCTGATGAACTCTTTTCTGGACTTTGTGGCGCAATGGGAAGGCTCGGAGCAACAGCAGCAGTATCTGGTAATCGCGCTGGATGATATTGACCGTTACATGCCTGATACACAGAAGGGGGAACTGCGCAAAAATGTCTATACCCTCCTGGGACAAATCGACGAATATTTAAAGATACCCGGCATCATTGTCCTGGCGACCTACGATGAAAGTTTTCTGAAGAACAACTGCCGCTGCTGCATTGAGGAAAAATATAAACTGCAAGGCTCAGCGGTCGCAGTCAATCAGGTCGAGCAATACCTGACCAAGGTGCTTCCCAACCGGCAAAAGATATATATGCCAAACCTGGGGTGGGAGGACCGTAATGAAAATGCGCGGCTGCAAATCAGTCTGGACCAAAGCGGTCGGAAAGCTCTGTTTGAGGGCTGCCCGAATGAAACGAAAAGCCTGACAGCGAAAGAGCTGACTCTCTGTTATCTCGCGGACCAGTACGGCTGCTTTTTTGACGCGATGGGACAGAAAAAGCACTTTTTTGAGGAAAAGAATCTGCGCAGGCTAACCGACCTGGTCTTTGTCCTGCGGCTGTCGGAGCAGGAACAGAATAGCGACGGCGGTTATTCCAAGCTGATGAGTTACATATATAATCATTTCAAGAGCTTCGCGTTGACTGACAGTGAAGCGGACATCTTTTCGGACTGGCTTGAAAGGACGGTTGACCGCAGGGGAGAGGAAATCGTCACCTATATCCGGAACGAGCGCAACAAACTGCCATGGGCCGATAAAAACGACAGCAGCGGCGAGTGGAACGGCTACAGCTATGGCGAACTTATACATAGCCTCTACTGCGCAACGCGTATCGGAAGCGAGGGAAAGACCATTTTCTCCAAGGGAATGGTACACTGCATTTTGGCCTCCTATTCCATTGTGCTGCCGCGTCTGGTTGAGAATGGGCAGATTGACGAGATGCGCGACAAAATAAAAAATGTCCTTGGCACATCGATTTCCGGGCCATGGGCAGATACCATTTTGCCAACCATCTTTGTCAGTGCCAGGGAGAACGATTCGGGCATACCACGTCCCAATATGTGGGGAAAGCTGGGAAAGTTCGATATAGGGTGCCAGCTTTCGGCTGTGCTAAGGATTAAATGCCTGCCCCCCAGCGTTCACGTGATCGGTGATAGGATGGAAACTAACGATGCTGAAACAAAGCGCTTTATTCAGGCGCTGGAACTTTTGGGAATGTTTTTTACAAATATTCAGCTGGACAACCATACGCATAATTACGCGCTCAGATGGAAACATGATGTTACAGAGTGTGTCCTGACAACAGATGCGAATTTCGCCTGCTTTAATATTCTCAATTTTGTGATCAATTCGTTTTTCTGGGAGGATTATTTTGATCAATTCCATACAATGTTGCCAGAAATACTTCGAAGAAGGGAAGTTTCAGGCGCTTTGCAGTCTGTTGCAGGCTATAGGGCAGAAGAGAAGAAAGTGGAGGAGGCGGAACTTGCCGTAAAGCAGGCGCAGCAGAAAATAACAGAATTGGGAAACACTTCGGGAAGAGCGCAGGAAGTAAGCGAAGCAGAGAAGAACGTGCGAGCCGCGAGGGCAAAAGCAGTGAACTTAGCCGAAGGAGTTATGGAAGATCTGAAGAAGGATGCGGATATGGCGGAACTGATGGCAGCTGTCGAGCGGCATTCCCTGAAAGAGGAGTATAAGGCGTGGGCAAAGAAATATGGCAGCTGTGCCTTGCCCTTCCAGCATTTTGATATGATGTATAACCTGCTCAAGCGGCAGCGTGATGGCTATGTGCATGGGGTGAAAGCAGAGGCCATGCCAAAAGACTTTTTGGAATGTTGCCAGACAATTTACTACAACTTTTACACCGCATTGCAGGAGCAGGATGAATTTTATGGTAAATGCCTGCCGAAAAAGCGGATTAAATTTGCGGACATATATAAAAGCTGCCCATTTATTAAGCATATTGGATGTATCCCTGCGGCAGCCAGCCAGTCGAGCAGGAAGAAAGACGTCAATTTGGTTTCCGATGGTGAAGCCATTGATCTGCTGAAGGATTGGACTGCGCAGATGGTCGAAAATATGCTGGTAGCCGGTGCGGACTCGAATTTTTTCAAAGTATGAGAAAAGACGAAAGAGAAAGCGCAATTGAAAACCTGTGTGCATTGGTAAAGACACTCTTTTGCGAGGTAGACATTTCGAATGTGCTGCACAATCAGGTGTATTTCGACAGTATTGGCTGTGAAGAGGCGGCGAGGCTGGCGCTGGAAACCCAAAGCCTCTTTGCACAGTGCAGTGAGCTGGAGTGCAAAAAAAGAGTGGAAGCTATCAGCGATGCCATTTGGTCTCGTGACAGGTTCCGGATGCATCTCGTAGGACGGGGGGAAATCCATATCTTTGAATTGCTCGCCAGCCTGACCGATTACCTGCTGGTTATGCAGAACGGGGTGGTTCTTTGCCGGTATGCGGAAATTCTGAGTTGGCGGGAGCTGATTCGATGCATGGGGGAGGAGATACCTGTTTCCTTTTTCTATGCCCTGTACGATCAGATGGCCGGGAGAAACAGCCGGACCCATTTTACTTGGAATTTTGTTGCCGGACAGAATAATGAAGCATTGAACGCAATTCTGAAACGCGGAATTTCAGAGCACCATATGCACCTGTGGCCTTCGGTCCCCTATTTCCAGGTTTCCTGGCTGAACCTGATGAACAATGTGATTGACGGCGTCTATGTGAAAAACCTGAATGAAATAGACAGAATGGACTGGAGTATGCGGCAGCGGGGAAATTTTCAGGATGGAACGGAAGATCCCTATACTGCCCAGCGCGGGGATTCCCTTGTTACACTCTGCCGGCAGGCCGCGCTGATCCGTGTCTACCTGTGTGAAAGGCTGAAGGGCTTCCAGCTGCTGGATATGCAGGGACAGGACGGGCAGAGGGCTTTGAGCCTGAAGCTGGTGCAGTCCCTGCTGACAGATCCGGGAGAATTGTATATTGACAGCAGCTCAATCCAGGACCATATTGCAGCCCTGAAGCATTCGCGGCAGGAATACGACTATATGCTCCGGATGTTTGAGGGGCAGCAGCTTGCGAATCAGGAGGAGTATGCTGTTTTCAGTGGAGAACGGTGGTTTCTGTATTCTGTCTTTCGGGATATTTATTCAGCCAGACCCAAGCTGTGCAGAGTGGAGCATAACCTGTTTTACGCTTATCTGTTGATTATGATTAAGCTGCGTACAAAACTGGTACAGGCCGAACAGCGGGTCGGATTTGACTACTTTCAGCGAATCCAGCGGCGGAAAAGCTATTTTCTGGGTGATGCAAAATCAAAAGAATTGATTATGCGTCTGGCCATCCGCGAGCCGCTTAAGCGCAACGCCTATTTACGGGAGATGGAGGTTAGGATCGTTCCAAGAGAAACTGCGGAGGAAATGCTGCGTGACATTCAGGAGCTTGAGAGCACTTGTCAGGAAACAGACATCCTGAAGCAGCTGGACGGCACGGCACAGGCTGAACTGGAGGGGCTGCACAGCCGGTACTATTATGTGCTGCACTTCACCAAGCAGGAGGACCGGGAGTTGCTGCGCCTGAAAAACAACTATATGGCGGGCAGGGAAACCAGCCTTATGGAGTGCAGGCACGCAAGCTACCGCAAAAAAGTTGAAAAAATCACACGTGCGCTTATGCTGTTCCGGGAGCGCTACTCCAGTATGGCCTGCCGGGTGCTGGGGATAGACGCGTGCTCACAGGAAATTGGCTGCCGCCCCGAGGTCCTAGCAGGTGCGTTTCGGACACTTGGGGAGCACACCTGCTTGCGGGAGATATCAGGACAGCAGTCTGCTGTACCTAGACTGCGAAAAACCTACCATGTGGGGGAAGATTTTCTGGACTTGACCGATGGGCTGAGAGCAATTGACGAGGCGGTCCATTTTCTGGATTTGGACTGTGGAGACCGTCTGGGACATGCCTTGGCCCTGTGTTTGAATCCCATAGAATGGTATGCGGCGAAGAGAATGCAGATTTCGCTGTCTGTCCAGGATTATATCGACAATGTTGTCTGGCTGTACCATGCCATTCAAAAGTATCACATCCCGCACCAGGAGTACATTATTCATTTCCTGGAAAAAGAGTTTAAATACTACTTTAACCGGGTATACCTCAGCAATATCAGGGAAAATGAGCTGGATTCCATGATGTGTGCGGCTGTGGATTATTATCAGGGGGACCGGGAGGCGTATCGCTACCGCAGGCACACCTGTGATTTTTCGATAGAACTCTACAGTTATTCCTGGATGCTGCGCGGCGACCATCCAGCGCTGTATCAGGAAGGATATTTTAAGAAAAATGCATTTCCGCTGGATGAGTGGGAATCTCACGGCATCAATATGCGGTATCCGCACAATGTCGGCATCCGGTATATTCCAGAATGCAGCTTGTTGTACTACTTATATCATTATAATGAGGCTGTAAAGTATGCTGGTACAGAGATTATAAACATTGTTGCAAGGCCCGACTATATAGAGGCGCTGACGGCAGTACAGAAGGCATTGCAATTTGAAATCGCACAGCGGGGAATTGCTGTTGAGAGCAATCCAACATCTAATGCTAAAATTAGCACATTTCGTGAGTACAGCAAACATCCCATCGTTGCGCTCTATAACAAAGGGTTGTTCCATTCAGAGGAGGAGCTGCGGAGGTGTGCGCAGGTTCAAGTATCTATCAACACGGATGATAGCGGCGTATTTTTCACGTCCTTAGAAAGTGAGTACGCTGTTATGGCACGCGCTTTGGAGACAATCGTGGATCATGAGGGAAACCGGCAATTTTATAAGTGGGAAGTTTATGATTGGCTGGATCAAGTGCGCAGAATGGGAAACGAACAGGGATTTGCGTCGGCGGCCTTACCTCCATGAATGCTTCTTTGCAATAGGATAAAGTTTGACTTTCGGCCTTGTGTCCTGCGGTAATTTTCTTTTCTCTTATCCTCTGCATCAATTTGCTGTCCACGCGAGGTCCTGTTGGATTTGATGGTGGAGGTGTCTCTTGGAAGACGCGGCTCATGTGGTGGAGCAGTCGGGTTGCTGACAGCAGTACCGCTGGGGGACTGATTGTTGTCCAGTCGGTCCAGAAGGAACTGAGCGTACCAGTGGCCTTGCGCGGCAGACTGCGCCAGCCAGTAGGCGGCTTGTTCTTTATTCTGTGGAATCTTATCATCAGAGAGGTATAGCTTGCCGAGAGCATATTGAGCGTATAGGTTGCCCTGCTCAGCGGCGGCGGTCAGGAATTCCTTTGCACGAGGTATATCTCGTGGAATACCATTGCCTTGGAGATACAGTGTTCCCACGTGGTATTGTGCGTATTGATTCCCAGCTTCCGCCGCTCTTTCGTACCAGGAGATGGCGGCGCTGATCCGCCCTTGTTCCAGGAGAAGCGTACCCAAGGCGCATTGAGAGAAATCATTTTCAGCTTCAGCAGAGTGGCGGAACCACAGCTCGGCTTTTTCGTCATACGGCAGGACGCCCAGGCCATCCCTGTAAGCCCTGCCCAGTTGATGGGCAGCTATAACCAAACCGTAGTCCCACAGTTGCTTCAGCGTTTGCAATGCCTCTCGCTTCTCCGCTTGGGTGGCATAGTTATCATCAAGCCTCTACTGCCTCTTGGTAATCCAGCGCTGCATTATCTTCTTGAAGAGTTTCTGGATGTTCTGTGTCCATGTCTGCATCCTCAAAGGTGAACACACCCAGCCGCAGGGCTTCTTCCTCCTGAATTACCAAATTTTTGATCGCACGAAACTCCTTTTGCTGAGAGAGGGGCAGGTGTTGACGAGGTGTGTCCTTGTAGTAGCCTTCCAGCTCATCCCGCAGCTTGTTCCAGATTGCACAGCACTCCGCTACCTCCGGGATTTCCGCCAGCTCATCCACGATGGCATCCACTTGAGCTTTCGTAGATTTTTTCAGGTATCCATATACTTTCTTGCCCTTGGCTGTCTCCAGCGACTGCGACAGCGCCAGCATCTTTTCACCAATTGATAGGCTGTCGCAGAGCCTAGTCCCCATCTTTTTGATCAGCTCACGCATGGATTGACGGGCTGTAGCGACGAGTTCCTTGTAGGAAATATCTTTCTCCTGATAAAGTGAGTACAGTTCATCCTGAAAAATATCGTTAGTGAGTTTGGAGCGGAGCGTGTTGATCCCTTCCATTGTCAGATAGCCATGCTTCGGATCGGCAGACCACACCATGGCGTGAATGTGAGGATGCCTGCGCTCGTTATGGAAGGCAGCTCGCCAGCGGAGTTGGTCTGGCGGGATCTTCATTGCCTCCGCAATCTCAACCTGATGTGCCATGAGCAGTTTCTGCCAACTCTCGGCATGGTCATAGCCTAGACGGGTGGCGTCTTCCCGGCGCAGTGACCAGATAAAGGTCCAGACGTTTCCAGGATGGTTTTCGATCTCCTTGAGTGAGTCGTTCAGTGATACGGGCCTGCTGCAGAACAGCCCATGCTCACCATGGCGCTCTACCCGTGGTCGTGTTGCGATGTACTTCATGTAGCCATCCCGGCCAGCAACTTCGTGGGCGTTGGCATCCAATGCGGCGGAGATCAGAGCGGAGGCACTGCCAGAGGTGGGAGCTTCGGAGTAGTCTTTGTACTCATCCAGCTCTTTGGCATCCGGGAAATCACGGAGCAGATTTCTGAGGAGCATTTCCTGATTTTTGTTACAGGACCGCTCCCCTCCAGCTTCTCCACCCGCTCCCGCGTTGCAATATATTTCATATACCCGCCTGCGCTGCCGGGCTTGATGTAGCCGCTCTTTTGAATCAGACGGACCATGGATCAGTCCCAGCCTTTCTGATATTTCAGCGCATCATCGAATTTGATTTCGCCATTAACCTGTTTGACCTCCCGTACACATCGTCCTCGAACCTTCTCCATGGCATCCGGACCGACATCAATAGTTGAGGCGATGATGTTGGAGGACACATTGAGCTCTACTGCCAGCTTGAACAGCAGCCGACCTATCCGGCTCCCCAGTGCGCCCAGTTTCCCTTCCAGTACATCCGAGAGGACGCGGGGAAGATAGCTGCCTGCGTGTTGAGTGTCCAGGTAACCGGAATAGAACCGGATGGCCTTTTCGATGTACTCATTATGGGTGGAGCAATTGTCTTCGCAGTAGTGGCAGTTCACTGCGCTCCATGCCTCATCGGTCAACCAGATCGTGTGTCGATTTTTATCGTTTTTTTCGTTCTTCATATGCAAAAAAATCCTTTCTTTGGTAGTAGCGTCATTGAAAATTCCGCAACAGCGGGATTTTTCGGTATTCTTTGGGAAACGAGCGTCAACCGCTATTTCAGTCTCCCGGAAAAGCGTCGGTCCCCGTTCCCCTCAACCGCCCGCACTGCGGGTGGAGGTGACTGCCCTGGCGCTGCGAAAGCGCCAGGGCTTTCTCCTGCATTCCCTTCTCCTCCCCATTTCGCCGTCTTCGGGCGGGGTGGCTTCTGGATCACCGCCTTTACATTCTGCCGCAAAGGGCTCACAGCGGCGTTTTAGTGTGCGGAGGTGGTTGGTGTTGTCCTGCGCGGTGGGCGGGGCACAAATCGGCTCACAGGGGGTTACACAGCGGATTGAGCTGCGAGGCGAGATTTGGCTACATCTATCTCCAGTTGCCGGAGTTGGCGCTGGTGGTATAGGTCTACCGCTTTCTGAATGGGGTGGATGGTATAGCGAAGGGTTCCATTGCGCTTTTGACCGGACTTGGTGATAACGCTGGTGCTCTCAATACTGATGAATCCTTTTTCGCCGAGTGCGGCAATATATTTTTGAACGGTGTTAATGCTCATACCAACTGCACGGCCAATGGTTTTGTAGCTGGGATAACACTGATAAGTTTTGCGGTCTTCGCAGTAGAGCAAATAAGAGTAGACGGCAATTTCTCCAGGAGATAAACCGAGCGAGAAAATCACATTCGGCAACGGGAAATAGTTTTTATATGTTTTACTCATGCGCTGCCTCCAGTGGTATTCTGTTCAACCCAAGCAATAAACTTTTCTTTCGGTACGACCATGCGGCCGCCAATTTTCAGGACGGGAAAATCTTTTTCATGCATCAGCTCGTAGCTGCTCGCAGCGGAAATGCCCAGGACTTGAGCGACCATTGCTGCATTGAGAAACAGCGGCAGATCATCATAATTTTTGTACTCAGATGCTTTCATTATGTGGTTCTTTTCCTTTCTTCAACATTGAATTGCAGAGAGAAAAAATTCTTCGTGCACGGAAATCAATTTTCAGCATAAACATTCACAATATTCAAATTGTGCCGTAGCGAGGTTTCTAATTTTATCGTTTTTCCTTAAAAGCATCACTGTTGAAGGCTCTTTAAAATTGCTTTTTTCATCAGAACAGTGAGATTTGAATATTTCCTCACAAAGTTGATTTCCGTATCTTCGTGTTCGCTGGCCTTTCCTTTGGACTGCATCCATGATATAATGAGATCAAAAGAGTTTACATCAGGAAGTAATCTTTTTGGAGGATAAAATGCACAGGATATCTGGTAGGTCTCAGCTGTTGCTGGTGGAGAAAAGCGCAGGAATGTTTTCTACAGTACTCTGCAATGGAGATTGAGTGGAGAAACAACTTCCCGCTGCCACGCCCGCAAAGGATTTGATTGCGGCTACAGAAGTCGACTACCAGGAATATCGAAGGGAGATCAAACATCTGCGTGAGGAGCATCCACTGTTTGAGGATCGGATTGATATTTCGGTGGCTGACTTTGAGGATTTTGTAGCGGAAGCGTTGTTGCTGCTGTCTATGCTGCAGAAAACAGACACGGTGAGTTTCTTTGTGTTGGGAGAACTTCTCCATCAAAGTTTGCAGACAGAGGACGATGGCAGCGCCTCATTTTTGCTGAACGCTGCTGCGGAACTACTTTATATTTTAGAAGAGCCAATTCGGGTGCAGACATGTTTGCGGAATGTTCTTGAGATGACTTTTGATGGGATGGAGCGGGCAAAGCAGCGGGAGCGGTTTGAGAAGCTGTGCCGAGTATATCCCGATATTGGCGGGCTGTGTGATCCAGCTGCTTTGCCCGATGTGGAACCGGGACATAGAACGTTTGCAGTTAACTCCATCTTTGGGTTGCGGCTCCTGGAGTTGGCGCTCCATTTTCAGCAGGACAATCAGCGGATTGCCCGATGTGATTACTGCTGGGGATGGTTTGTTCCGAAGACAAAAAAGGTCACCCGATACTGTGACCGGGTGACCGATGGATATCCGTGTAAACAGAGAGGGGCTCGGTTTAAGCGTAACCTGGTGGAGGAACAAGATGGCGCGCTCAAAATCTGCAATCAACTGCGGGATCGAATGTACGCCCGCCTGTTGCGTTGGCAGGACGCTGCACCGAGTGAACGTGATGGTCTGATTCCTATGGACTATGACCAGTACGATGCATGGAGTGAGAACGCCCGCTTGGCGCGGATTGAATATCTCAAAGGTAAATTAACAGCGGAAGAATTTCTGCGCCGGATTGACATGACTCAGGCGCTGACAAGCTATGAGGCGAACAAAGCGGAGCTGGTAGAAGAGACTGACTGGCAGCGCCTTGTGGCTGGGAGATATAGCTTTGACCCTGAGATGCACTATCCAAAGGTGATGCAGATTCTAGACCTGCGTGTGCCGGAACCGAAGTGGGAACTGTACACGGCAGATGATTTGCGGAGGGAGGATCAGAAAGGACACCAGAGTTTGCGGGAGAGATATGGCAAGGGCTAAGAATAATCCGATGACCCTGCTAAGGATTTGAATTGCATGATGTGACTTTGGAGCAGTTATAGAGTGGATTGAATCCTGGGGCGCAGGTATCATGTTTTTATAGAATATCGCAGGGTAGAATAAAGATATGATTTACCTTGCGGTATCTTTGTTTACTGCTGCTCAAGATTTGAAAAATAACATAGCTGAAAATCCTATAATTCTTTCATAATTTCCGTAAATTCATCCAACCTATATGCACCACTAATCCCCAAATCTGTACTTTTGAAAACCATAAAATAACGATAGTTAGGTCCCGCCTGCGCTTGCCATTGACGGCCTAACTCCAGCTTTATCTTGCTATTGCTGTTGTCTCGGTCATCGCCCTTGAATTCAATCAGCACCAGCTTCCCTGCCTTTGTCATGACCATAAAATCGGGATAATGATTGATATTTCCGTTGAGCCGGAAGCCCTTGCGCTCAATGATCCGATGCCACCATCTCATGTTGCCCAGGCCCACCACAACGTCGATCAGATTTCGTTCCTCCTGGTTCATATCGTCCTTTTCGGCATCGTACAGGGAATATGGGATGGTGTCAATCGTTTCGGTAGGAGTAATGACCTGCGGCAAGGCAAAGGATTCCCTGCATACCACCTTCCCGCTGTCCAGCCACTTCTTGAGCTGGACAGCACGGTATGCCCGCTCCAGCCCGTCAATCTTATCCTGGATTTTTCGCGCATAGGTAGGAATTGCTGTTTCCATCGCCGCCAGCTCGTCCTCCGTCATGTTCTCCACTACGCGATGGACGTACGCGCTGATCTCCTGGGCGGCATAGCGGTCATTCCGGTTAAGATGTCCACAAATCAAGGAAACGCATTGCTGCACCTTCTTCTCCGGCGGCAGCTTAGCCAATCGTTCCCGAATATACTCGCTTTCCTCTTTGGAAGCCCGCATATATTTGGGAATCGCTTCACCCTTCTCCTGAAGATCGATCCGGTACATTTCTCCGGTGGCCAGTTCAAAGCTGATTTGTGCATCCTGCCCGCTGAGAGAAAAACCTTCCGACAGATTTTCCGTCTCCAGCAGTTCATATTCTCCGCCAAACAGATCGGGCGTACCCTTGAGGAAAAACTGCGGAATGCGCAAAGCAGACGCTTCCTCCACAAACTGAGGCAGCATAGCGTTCTGGTTCAACATTTCTCCCAGTTCCCCTCCCCAAAAGCCGGAATTGCCGCTGTCTTTCATCTCTGCATCGTAGTCATCTGCCTGACGCTGTGCATCCTGGAGCATATTGCCAATAGGAGAGTCCGGTTGCCCTGTTTTGTCCTCCAGTGCCTGTTTTACTGCCGCTGCATCAACATCGTCAAACGAATCTGTCTCTGCGGCAGGAGCATTTCCGCCAAATTCCACCTGCTCTGCGTCCTCCTGTTTGGGCGCGGGAGCAGGTTCAGGCACTTCGCCCACCCGGAAATCCTTCCGGCTGAATCCCGCCATGTTCAGGCCGCTGACGATACTGTCCAAAGTATTTCGGAAATCATTGGAGCAGGTCAGCACATAGGAGGTGTTCAGCAGCGGGGAGCTGTGCCGTTTCGCATAGGGCTGACGGAGAATGCGGCCCAAAATCTGTTCCACATCTACCTTGGAAGTCTTATTCGCCAATGAAGCCAGAATGTACGCAAAGGGGCAGTCCCACCCTTCCTTGAGGGCGTTGACCGTGATAATGTACCGGATGGGGCAATCCCGGCTCATGAGGTCCGTTTTCCCCAGCTCGTCCACCTTGGAGGTTTTGACCGCAATCTCCTCTTTCGGAATCCCCATATCCACCAGCATGGCCTTGATCTTATCAAAGGTTTCGCTGTCCTCGTTGATCTTGGGTTGGGCCTGGAATAAGACAATAGGCCGAATATATGCCCCGCCCGCCTGTTCCTCCACGATTGCCTGCTGCTCGATGCTGCCCCGGAGCTGGATGGCATCCTGAATCACGCTTTGGCGGGAGGTGCGGTTATACACCACCACCGGGAGCTTCACCATGTTCTCTTTTTTCAGCTCCCGCGCATCCACATAGGAGAGGATATTGCTATTCTTCCTGGGGGTGGCCGTCAGGTCCAGCACAAAGGACGGATTCAGATTGTTCAGCATCTCCACGCTCAAATCGGACCCAGCGTTGTGGCTCTCGTCCACCACTACAACAGGGGACAAATGCCGCAGCACCTGAATCAGCGCCGTGTCCGGCGTGTCGGCCAGCAGTACGGAGTCGTCCTTGAAATACTGGGCGAATTTCAGCAGATTCCCGTTTTCCTGATAAACCTTGCGCACGTCCTTTTTCTTGCTGTCAATGCGCAGAGAAGCGTAGCTCAGCACACAGACCGTCAGCATTTCCCGGACGGTATCGGGGGAGAACTGCTGGCCGCTCAGGAGCATTTCCTTTGTATACACCCCCACCCGTCCGGCAAAGTCCGAATTGAGCCGAAGGCGGTATTCATGATCCGGGTTTGATAGATTTCGGATGGTCTGGGTGAGAATGGAGTCCGACGGCACAAGCCACACAACTACACGGGGCTTGTCCAGCGGCATGGCGTCAAAAATGCGCTTGAGGGCGGCACAGGCCATGAAAGTCTTTCCGCCGCCGGTGGGGACTTTTGTGCAAATGTGAGGGACGCTGGGAATGGCAGACTTGTAGGCCGGTACGCCGCCCAGCCCAACAGGAATGTCCTTATCCATCCAGTAGCCTTTCCAAGCGGCAAACATATCGCCGTCCCGGTTCAGATGGCCCAGATAGGAGGTCAGGTCGTCCATGACCTGCTTCTGATAGGTTTTCAGCTCCATAACGCCGCCTCCTTACAGCTTCGAGATGTCCCGTGGGATTTTTTTGAATGTAATATGCCACCGCTCCAGCTCTGCTTGACTCAGGGTGCATTGGTCGGCGTAAATGGTGTACCGGCCTGCCCTGGTTTTGATGCTGCCCAGGAAATCGCGGCTTAATGTGGTGAGGCTGTCCCGCTCATAAAAGAAATAATAGGCACTGTCCAGATGAACGCCCATATAATAAGGCTCGTCCTCCTTGACCGGTTCAATGGAGGATTTTGTCTCCATAAAATAGACATACTCCCGGATTTTCTCCGCGCCCACATCCTCGTTCAGGTTGCCGTTGGGCAGGAGCAAGACGGGGCCGAGATCGTAGAAGGTGAAATCGCCGCCCGTGCCTTCCACAGCATTTTTGCCCTGCCCGTAGCCGTCAATGACCCGCTTGACCCGTTCGGCGGTAATGCTTTCGGCGTAGTCCATCATCTCCACCAGGATAAATCTGCGGTGTCCGCCGTCAGATTTGTTCATGTTAAGGACGGCGTGGGCAGTGGTGCCGGAACCGGCGAAGGAGTCGAGAATTATGTCATTATTTCCAGTTATCATTTGCAAAAAAAGCATTATCAGCTCTGGCGGTTTCGGAAAATCAAATGCTTTTCCATTACCCATAATATCCTTTATTGCTTTCGTACCAGCTTGTGTATAGATTCCCGTAATTATTGAATAAGGCTTGCTTTTTCGTTGTGTCCCATCTGTCCCATTTAGATATTGTTTATAGTTTACTGTCCACTTTCCCTTTTTTTCCGAAAAGACAAGTTCGTCATTTTCTTGTGCCGCAAGCGCTCGTTCTTTGGACCAAAACCATTGCTTCTCCGGCCAGATTTCATGGCCTTTGTAATACAATGCGTATCGTAAGTTGGGACGGTCATCCATGCTTGTTGTTGCCAATGGTTGCAACCGATAGGGCCCTCTTATAGCAAGTTTGTCATCTGTATATTTATAATATTTCAAAATATTATCATCTGGTGGTAATTCGATCTTTGCTACGGTTGAGATATTTTTTGCAAAGCACAAAACATACTCATGCAAATGAACTACATAGTTACTCTTGGCTCCACCGCCATAGTTGTTCTGCCAGACAAATGTATCAATGCGATTAGATGAGCCAAATATCTCATCCATTAGCAATTCCAAATAGCGATGCTCAATTTCATCAATGCTGATAAAAATGACCCCATCCTCTGACAACAGTCGTTGGAGCAGTTTCAGCCGGGGATACATCATGCACAGCCACTTGTCATGGCGGCTCAGGTCCTCGCCTTCCTTGCCCACTACCTCGCCCAGCCACTTTTTAATCCTGGGGTCGTTTACGTTGTCGTTGTACACCCAGCCTCCGTTGCCCGTGTTGTAGGGTGGATCAATATAGATGCACTTGACCTTCCCCTCATACTGGGGCAGCAGAGCCTTGAGCGCCTCCAGATTGTCCCCACGGATAATCATGTTCTCGCTCCGGTCCGCGTTGTATGTATACTGCTCCTCCAAAACCCGGTAGGGGACCTCCAGGTGGTGGTTGACTACCTTGTCTTTGCCAATCCATTCAAGCGTGGGCATAAGTTTCTCTCCTATCTGCGTTACAGTACGGCCAACTCAGCGTCGGTAAACTTGCCGCTCTTTTTCATGAGGCTTTTCAGGCACGATTTAAAAGTAGCTTTTGCTGCGCTGTTTGCGGCTTCTCTGGCATAAATGTATCCGATGATAATGCGCAATTGCTTTTCTATGTCCTCGGCTGTGACTTGTTCATAAAACTTGTGGTCAACTTTATAAAGGCACAGGCCGGTAATCAATGAGGTGCTATTGATAAAATTGGCATACTCTTGCAAATACTCCTGAAGCGTATTCCACATATCTACTTTGTCGTGAAGCTTAATCGCGCCAAGGGCCTTTTGGCTTTTCTGATTTGCTGTATAGACAGTATGCGTCATTTCTGCCGCTTTTTTAGCAAACTCTGCGGCTTTTAATGATTTTTCTTCATAACGAATTTGAAGTTCTTGAAGAGTTTCTTCCATTTTCAATCCTCTCCTATGTGGTCATTAATAATTGGCTTTTTCTCACAACCTTCTCGAATGATAGTGCTGTCAGCGATATTAATTACAAAATTATAACATATTTCTACCCAAATATCAATTCCTGGTAAAGTTCGGTATTTTGCTCAAATATTTTGCGTAATATCTTTCTCCCTGCGTCTGATTTTGATGCCACCCTCTTTAACGCTTTTCAACTGTGGTGACTATAGAATGGGAGCGTTGAACAGCAATTTGTTTTGAAAAAGCAATGTGAAGTTTATAAAAGAGACATTAGGCAAAAGGACAGAGCCCGTTGCCTAATGTCAAAATTTGTTGTAGCTTTATTCGGTAGTCAGGAATTTATCCCTTGGGAGGATAAGGATCTCGACCATGAGAATCTTTATCCCTGATTTGCCCATTGGGACGATGGATCACCAACTCTGTGCCTTGGTGCTGAGCGATGGTGCGTGCAATTGAAATTGCGTCCCGTTGGGTTGTAGTTCGCACAGTTGCACGTGAATTACCTGCTCCCTTTACTTGCCACCCACCGTTCGGATGAGGTGTTACATGTTGATTTTTGCCCATATTGGATACCTCATCTTAACCGAGTGATACGCCCACAATGCGGGCATTTGGATGGATTAGTTAGAGGAATGATGCGTTTGCCGCAGCGGCAAGTATAATACGTATACCGAATCTTCATATGAATTCTCCTTAAATATAAAATATATATCATAGAAGGAACAGCCCATTTATACCTTTCTGCCCACAAAGATCATTATTTGAGTATAAATAAATTTTCCTCTTGCACATTGCCACATAACCAGTTACAATAATAGATGCGACTCCGATAAGAGTAACAGATATCTGTGCTTTTGTCGGCATGGGAGGACACCGTGGCTTCATGGTGTCCTTCTCTATTCCTTTTATGCCCTTCTGGGAATGGTGCGGATAAAACTTGTCCCGTAACTTTATCAAGAAACCTAAAAGATAGTGAAGATGATATGGAGTTCCTTAATCAAAATCTATATCTTCTTCTGCTTTCACATAAATATCCAACTGGTTGTTTACATCGAGCTTATTTACAAGCCATCCTCTTGCCATACACAATTTTGTAAAGTCATCAATACGATTAACACCGTTCATTTCTCTCAGTGTTACAACAATACCAAAAGGCAGCTTACCTGTTCGCTTGTTTTGAAGGCGTTCTTTTGTTTTTATGCTTAAGCCCCAAAGTCCGGCGGTACTGAATGCTTTCCTTGGGACTGCACGTGATTTGATCTGATCACATATATGCTTGACGTTATCCCATTTACGATATACTTTTCGAACATCTTCCTCATAATTTATGTGAAGTCCTTCGTCAGCTTGCGTATTTCCGTTAATTGAAAGGATTTTTGCCTTGTTATCTTTGACTTGTATCCGTCCAAAATGTATATCCATCTCTGTGCTGGTATAATCAACACCTTGATTTCTATCGCATTGCGGAAAATATACTAGAGTGGCGCGGGCGTAAAATGGGTGGGCTTGGTTTATAATCGGAATAGGCAAATTGTATGTGTATGTCTCATATGCATCTGATGTACCGCTTAGCACAAAGCGAATCTCATCGTCAGAAGTATGAATAATATCATTAATGTGACAAGGTACAATTCCATATCCGACTGTATGACTATAGTCGTCTTGGCGATCCCAACCAGCGGCAGAATCGATAATCAGCGCTTTGGCGATTTCCCGGCTCATACCCATGATGTGGATTAAATAGGCCATTTTCCTAGCAATCCATGGCGCGGCAAAAGAAGTTCCCGCCACAAAAGAAATTCCACCAGAGTTTGTACATACAGCGATTTTTTCATGTGCGGCTGTACCATCTCCTCCGTAATAGCTAATGTCTGGCTTGTTGAAAAATGAAAGAACAGGACCGACTCTCGTATATGAAGTGGGTTTTCCCTTAAAATCGACGGCGTTTACCACTAATGAGTTAAGAGAGTCTGCTGGAGCGCCAATTTTCATAGATTTCTTTTCCGTACCCTTAGGCCGATTTGTTCCGGCCACAATAAAAATCACATCATACTCGCTTTGAATCTTATCTAATTCGGCTGCTTCTGGAGATATAAAGTTTGCTTTTATTTCCATCTGTCCGCCTAAAGATAAATTCCAGACTTTAATGTCTCTGTTCGCTGCTACAATAGTTCGGATGAATCGAAGAACGGCAAAAGAACTGAAGTGGCCTTGTGTTGCTACGCCAAAATGTCTGACCCTAAACCGACCACATCCATCCTCTAAGGAAGGATTCCGTTGTGGTCCATCAACGATAATAGAACTTACAGCTGTTCCGTGAAGGTAGTCCTCCTCCACTAATGGTATACTGGGATCTAACATGTTGGTGTAGTCCACCCATTCATGAAAGTAGACATTTTCATCAAACTGCGTATCAATTACCCCTATGGTCGGCTCGTTTTTGGGGGCTGGGATAAGAAATTCTTTGTACTCCTGAGCAGATGGTTCATCTTGGACAAAAGCTTCTTTTGTTATCTTAGATAAGTCGGTGACCCCCATAGAAATTAAGTATGGGGCTCGGGTGACAAGCAACTTGATTTCGTCTGGTGTGAGCCGGAGCGTAGTGTGGTCAAGGATTCGATCGTCAACAATGTTGAGTCCAAACATAGATAAGAGAGCTTTTGTTTCAACATTTGTTTTGAAGATAGTAACTATGGACTCTTGATCCAGTTCATCAGAAGCGAAATCAATATCAAATCGCTCCACATATAATCCATCAAGGAGAACTTTCAAAAAGTTGGTTTTTGATATGATTTTCTGGTAAGGGAAAATTTTCTCTGCAGCTATTTTTTCTGTATCTAGACTGGCAATACTTCCACCATAACTATGCGCCACAATCGTGGAGACTTTTTCTAACAGTTCAATTGACTTGTCAATGGCGCTTACTGGAATATAGTGTGTAAAAATATGCTTTTGGACAGTTCCGGTTGGGTTGGTGTCCCACACAAACTTAGAGCCTCGAATTGAGTTGGTTGGTGGCTGACTATTTGCAGAAAGTAAAATTTGTACTCGATTACTCTTAGCAACAGTACGCGTATAATGGACACTAATCAAAGCTCCGGCTATTTCGGTATGCTGGTTCCAGTAGTTAGCGATAACTCGTAATTGTTCCGCAAGGTCTTGCAGATGCGAAGAAGACACCGTTTTCCCCTTAGGTAGTTTTGGGAACCCAGGAAAAGTGGGGATTGGACGCTGATCGAACGGGCCCTTAAGTTGCAAAATACTATTCATGAATTATTCACCTGCTTTTAAGTCTCGTGCGATACTGCTTTTTGAGCGTTGCGTCAAAATTTCAATTTCCCTCATAGTAAACTTTTGAAATTGTAGCTGCTTCAAGTCCTCGGGTTTTGCCCCATAGACGGAACAATATAGCCGACGGAAATAATCTACACCATCATTAGGGTTGCTGAAAGCGATAGATGTTTTGATGATATTCTTTAGATCACCTGGATAAGGCATGGGATCAAACAAATTAATTATTTTCCGGAACAGCCGAATATCTCTATTTGCCAATTTAAATTTATTAAGATACCGATCCATCATTTTTTCTGCAATAGAAATAAGATCTTCCCTCGTATACCGATTGAAATCTACAACAGAATCGAAACGGCGGATAAGAGCTTTGTCGAAATGTTCATATAAGTTTGTAGTAGCAATGATGACAATGTCTGTACTTATCCGGTCAAACCCTTTCAGCATGGCCGAAGTAGCCCGGCCCATTTCCCGTAAATCGTTAGGGTTTGTGCGGTCCAAAGCGATGGCATCGATTTCATCAAACAAAATTATCAATTTTTCTGGTTGGGAAAATCCGTTGATTTCTTTAAACAGTTCGGATAAATTTTTTTGCGTTTGACCAAGCTTGCTGTCAATAACAGCGGAAAAGTCAACCATAAAAATTTCTCTGCTAAGAATTCTGGCAAGCTGTTTGACTGCTTCGGTTTTTCCGGTTCCGGGTTCTCCTTGGAAAAGAAACTTGTTGATTCCAATATGGTGTGAAATTGCGTTAACTATGCCGAGCAAGTCCTGCGTTATTGTGTCTGGGAGTAAGAGCATATTCTCGGTGGTTTCTAGTCGTTCAAAGAATGTAGAATCATACTCATTCATTTGAGGTATAAATGTGTTTGTATCGGAAAGTAGAGACATAATGTATTCAGCTAACTGGTAATCACCAGAGGAATCGAAGTCTCTTGCGATTTCGTAGGCCTCATTTCTAAACCCTGCTTCATTCTTTTCTGCATGGTATCTAATTAAGCTGATAATGCTTTTTTTCTTCACGCCATCACCTCCAGCATGTGCAGTATACATGGTTGGGACAAGAAAGTCAATACTGGGACAAAAATAAAAATTATATAAGGGCATGATAACCTGATCTCGAAGGGAAGAGTGCACATTTTAGGCATATGATAGAAAGAGGGGAAGCTATTAACAGAGATTGTCGCTATCTTTGTTTACAGCGCCTTAAATTTTGAGTTGTTTGATATCAAAACAATACTTCTCTTTTGGTGTGGTTTGTGGTATACTGGTACTGAGATGAGGGGGTGTGCAGATGCTGGATTTGTTTGTTTGGGATGCGGTTTCTGGAATGAAAGTCCCGGCTTTTGTGGATGCGGCTACGGAAAAAGATTTTACTTCTACCAGCAGTTGGCAGACAAGCTGGCTCACTCCATTTGCAGTGCAGCTTCCAAACAAGGTAGCGCTACGGCGTGCGGATAATAATGAATTGTTAGGGCTTATGTCTTATGAGGTGGATGAGCGAAGTCTGGTTGTAGAGATCATTTACATTGAGAGCGCTCGTCACAGCAATGCAAATCTTCTCTGCGCGGAAGGTGGGCAGAAGCGATATATTGGGATCGCAAAAGCTTTGTTTGCTTATGCAGTGCAAGCATCTTTAGATGCTGGCTGCGATGGAGTCCTGGTTTTCAAAGCAAAAAATAGTGACTTACTTGATTACTATATGAGGGAATTTGGCGCGCGGCAGGTCGGTTCCTATGATCCGTTCCGGCTGGTGGTTTGGGAAGATGCTGCAGAGGAAATTATCGCAGAATTCAGGAGGGATTCTAATGTCTGAAATGAACAGAGAGGAATTATTGCGAATTGAGACCCTGGGCAGTGAGCAGGGATGGGTTGCGCCCTTAACGAGGGAGGACAAAGAGTATTTTGCTTATCTTCGTGGGGTTTTCAAGCGGTATAATATTTCTCCCTCCAAGGCGACACGGTTGGAGTATGATTTTGTGACCCGTGTTGCGGAGAGTGAGTTCTATCTGCAGCAGGCGAATGCTTGACCCACAATCTGACCCACACGGCGAAAGAAGCGGATGGAATCAGTGGAGTGGATAGGACGAAAAATATTATTTTCACGGAGCAAAAAGGCCCGGAAACTGCTGAACACCAGCGGTTTCCGGGCTTGCAATCAGTTGGTAAGGATGAGGTCGGCGGTTCGAATCCGCCCAGCAGCTCCAGAAAGTCCAGTTTTTCCTGCGGGAAAGGCTGGATTTTTCTTGTATTTCAGCACTTTTTTCACTGCTTTAATTTTTTGGATTGGGATTTGACCACACAACCAGCCACAGACAGAGAAAAACGGCTCACCGAGAGGATATCCCACTCGGTGAGCCGTAGATTCTTGTCAGCCTGCTTTCAGACGCACTCTTTCAGCGGCGATTTCCGCTTTCATTTCTACGATCATCTCTGCCAGCAGTTTTTCGCACTCTTCCTCACTGTGAGCGTAGATGTTCCGAGGGTGTCTTTTGCCATCTGGCCAGATAGGAGAGTAGCGTCCTTCCCAGAGCTTCTCGTTGATCTGAGTGACGCATCCGGTCCCCGCTTTACGCCTCTGGCCTTTGTGGGCCTGGAATGTACTGGGAACAGGCTTCCGAGGTGCTAATTGACTCTCTGCTTGTAGCTCAGTTTTGCCGATACCCTGGTCGATTTTTACCGCCGCTGTACGGCGCATCTCATCGGTAACGTGAGCGTAGATGTTCAGTGTGGTGCTACTGGAGACATGGCCGATAATAGTGGACAGGGTCTTGATATCCATCCCATGCTCCAGGGCAGTGGTAGAAAATGTGTGTCTGAGGTCATGAAATCTGATTTTCTTACATTCTGCCCGTTCCAGAACAGTCTGTAATTTTTTGCGAACTGCGGCTGGGTCTCTGGGCGAGTCCACGCTGACCGGGGAAGGAAACATCCACCGGGAGTTCACGGTTTTTTTGTAGGCCTTGAGGACGCCCAGAACAGGCACAGGGAGGATCACGCTGCGGTTGCCAGCCTTGGTTTTGGGTGGAGAGGCCACCAGCTTGCTCTTTATCCGATGAACCTGTCGCTGTACTCGGAGTTCCCCAGTGCGGAGGTTGAGGTCATCCCATTGGAGGGCGCATATCTCGCCCCGCCGCAGTCCAGTGGAGAGCTCCAACAGGAGAAGCTCAAAGCAGTTGTCCTCCTTGGCTTGGATTAGCAACCGCTGGATTTCTTCCGGGGTCAGTACCTGCATCTCCCTGGCCTTGGCGGAGGGGAGACGACAGCCATCAGCGGGATTGCGGAATAGGAGCTTTTCGGAAACCGCCTTGTCCAGTGCGGCGTGGAGGGTGGTGTGGATGCCCCGAACGGTCTGGTCGGACAGCCCCTCCCCGTATAACTCTGTGCGGAGGAGTCTGCCGCCCTGCTTGAGTTTAGCGTAGAACTGCTGGATGTCGTTGGTGGTCAGCTTGTCCATCTGGATATTGCCCAAGGCTGGGGTGATGTGCTGGTAGATGCGCCGCTCGTAGGACATCTGAGTATTGGGGCGGAGATTGGATTTCTTATAGGTCTGATACCAGAGATCCAGCCAGTCCCCCAATAGGATTCCAGGTTTAGGCTGTTCAGGAGCAGGAGCCTGGATGCTGTCCCTCAGTGCCTTGAGTTTTGCGATACAGTCCGACTTGGTCTTTGCCAGAACATTTTTGGTGACGGGGAGGCCTTTATCGTCGTAGCCGACGACTACCCTCCCCTCCCAGCGGCCGTCTTTTCTCAGGCTGACGCCGCCGTCTCCCCGCTTTCTGCGTTTTGCCATGGTTTCATCTCCTCTCCAAGATAGGCAGTCAGGAAACCGCCAACGATATCAGCGGCTCGCCTCTGCATATCACCAGTAGTATGGGTGTAGGTATCCAGAGTAAAGGACGCTTTAGTGTGGCCAAGGATTCCAGCCAGAGTTTTGGCGTCCACTCCGCTGGACAGCGCATAAGTTGAGAATGTGTGTCTGAGGTCATGGAAGCGGATGTCGGGAAGACCAGCTTCCAACAGAAATTTCTTCAGTTGTCGATAGGCACTGTCAGGATTCATAGGGGCCTCAGGCCGAAGTGGATCGTGAAATATCCAGGGCGAGAAGGATTTCCGCTTTCGTTCTCGCAGTAGTTCCACTGTGCTGGGCGGCAGGACGATCTTCCGTGTGCCGGCGTAGGTTTTGGTATCTCCTGCCACCAGCCTGCCGCCCGTTTCCCGGTGAAGAGTGCGGCAGACTTTCAGGGCGCCGCCACGCTCATCAAAGTCGATCCACATGAGTCCGCAGATCTCACCTCTGCGCAGACCGGTGGTCAACTCAGTGTAGAAGAAGTCATACCAGAATTCATCGGCTTTGATCGCTGTCAGGAAAATATTCAGTTGTTCCTCGGTTAGAATCTTCATAGGCTGGTGAATTACCTTAGGCGGCTCCACCTCATCAGCGGGATTGATAGGAATGAGCCCCTGATCTCTCGCCGCTTTGAGCGCATGGTGGAGCGTGGTGTGGATTCCGTGGACAGTGGTGCTGGAGAGTCCGGAACTTTGACTGGAGCGAGGTTTCATTCTGCCATTTCGCTTCAAGGCATCATAGAGTTTTCGGAGGTCAGCCGCAGTCAGCTGTGTGAGCGGTTTTGCTCCCAGGCGGGGCTTCACGTGGTTTTCCATATCCCGGCGATAGTGTTCCAGTGTGCCAGGTCGGAGGGTGACCGCCATTTGCTCCAGCCATGTGTCCAACCATTCCCCGAGAGTCATCCTGCTTTGCTCCGTCAGGTCAATGCCTTGGTAGGCGTCGATATTCTGGCGGAGCTTTGCGGTCAACTCTTTTTGATTATCAGCGTAGATGTAACGGAAGATGGAATCGCCATTTTCCTTGTGACCCACCACAATGCGGCCCTCCCACCGACCGTCGTCTCGCTTACGCACCATGCCGTCGCCAGACGGTCTGCGTTTTGCCATTTGTTACTCACCTCCAGTCCGAATATCACCGTCGTTTTCATCCATACACTCGGCCATCAGCCGGACTCCCAGCCGAAAGCCAAGGATGAAATTTTCCAGAGCTGTTATGCTGTCGATCTCATGCTGTGACTGAATGAGTTTTGTAAGAGTCTCCTGATCGATTTCCTCCAGCTGTTCCATGAGCTGATTTTCATATTTGGTGACACGAGCTACCGCTTTTTCCAGCTCTGAGTCAGGTGTCATCCTCTGCTCATTAGGTGTGATGTTGCCATAGTAGAGATCCTCCAAGGTTTTTCTCATTTTACCTGCCTCCTTATCAGCAACACACAATACCCTAACCGGGCTTGAATAGCCATCCCTTTTTCGCAGAGTTATCAAAAACTTATCATATTGGGAGTCGCCAATTCTCTTTGCAGACGGTGGTGCAGTTGACGGCTACCCCATCGCCATCGTCTGGCTCGGGACCTGTTCCTCATGATCGTCCGGCTTGTGTCCCATAGCGATTTTCTTTTCTCTGAGCTGTACCAGCCGCTTTCGGTCGATTTGGATACCACCAGGGACAGTTGGAACTGGCGCCTGCTCTTGGAAAATACGACCCATTTGGTGGAGCAGTCGGGTGACGGACAGCATGATCGAAGTCGGCTTCAGATTATCCCGGCGCTCCAGGAAAAACTGAGCGTACTCGTTACCCTGAGCGGCTGACCGGGTGAACCAGTAATGCGCCTGCTCCCCATCCTGTTTGTCCAGATACAGCTTGCCCAGGGCATATTGTGCGTACTGGTTTCCAGCCTCAGCGGACTGCGTGAGATACTTCGCCGCTTTGGTGATGTCCCTCTTCACGATTTCGCCTTTGAAATACTCCTTGCCCAGGCGGTAGGCGGCGAGGTCGCTTCCGTGGTGGGTGGCATACTCCAGCCACTGAATGGCTAATTCTGTATCACGGACTTCCGGGTCATCGGAAAGCAGGAGCTTTCCCAACCCATACTGCGCCGATACATGGCCCTGCCGCGCCGCCTGGTCGAACCAGTACCGAGCCTCCACACCATCCGGGATTAGTACTGGGCCGTCCTGATAGAGTCTGCCGATGAGGTACTGAGCGTAGCGGTCACCTTTTTTAGACTTGTCGATGAGTTGCGCCGCCGCTTCATCTCTGTCGACCATCGGAGCTGTGTCATCCTGGGTGACCATCCACAGCTCCCGGCAGTCGTATGACAGGTCAGAGAAATCTGCAGGCTCCTCCATCCCCTCGTCCTCGAAGGTGACATTGCCCATCCGGATATTTTCCGCCTCTTGAATGACTGCGTTTTTGATAGACCGAAACTCCTTCGGTTCAGAGAGTGGCGGACGCCGGCGCTCTTTCTTCGAATAAAAATCCTCTATCTGACACTGGAGTTCCCACCACGCCTGATAGCACTCATTGATGACCGGCATCTGTTCCAACTGATTAACGATTTCGTCTACGGTTTTCTTCACTGTTTTTGGGAGGTAGCCGTATTTTTTCTTGCCCTTCACTGTCTCCAACTGAGCGGCCAGCGTCATCATCAACGCTTCCACCTCCGGATGGCTGCTGTTGCCAATAATTACCACATGGCAGCCTTCCCGGCTGTACTGTTCCACAATCCGGTGTATTTTCAGCACAAAGGGACAGGTAGCGTCCACACAGGGGATA
>OFGC01000774.1_pt1 | contig 28155 bp, 21 predicted proteins | sample 1521691 | NCBI WGS metagenome assembly OFGC01 (sample SAMEA3504121, study PRJEB24116) | mouse gut metagenome | biome: mouse gut; feature: mouse-associated habitat; material: faeces | place: Denmark | collected 2011
GTAAGTCTTTCAATGTTCTCTTTTTCGGTCGCCGTTTTATTGCGGCGGAAAATCTCTGCAAAATTAATACATCATTTTGACATATCCAAATTTTTAACAAAGTTTTTTTTGTTTTCGCTCCGGACCTCCGCCCGAAGCCACTTCCGCTCAACTCACCGCGCTGGGCTCGTTCCCGAAAGCGAGTGCAAAATTACTGCCTTTTTCTTTAACCACCAAATATTTTCGGATCTTTTTTCTGATTATTTTTCTCAGCATGGCGTAAATCACTGAAAATTAGACCAATTAGGCTAATTGGTCTAATTGGTCTAATTGAAGGTATTTTATCTATAAGTATAGAGATTTGTCGCGAGAAGGGAGGATATAACAAAAGAGGTTCCTGATATCAGGAACCTCTTGAAGGGGATGGAGTAGAGAATTATTATTTGATTCCGAGCTTGGTCTTTACAGTAGCGGTAATGTCAGTCACATTAGAGCCGACATATACGGGCACGGTATTTTCGAATATCATTGTGTAGCTTCCTTCGGCTCCGACTGCGTTGATAGCATTGATGACTTTCTGCTGGATGGGGGCCATAAGCTGCTGCTGCTGCTTTTCAAGATCCTGAGTGGCAGTCTGACGGAACTGATTGATTGACTGTTCAAATTTCTGAATTTCAGCCACACGACGGTCAAGGATTGCCTGAGGAGCTTTTTCATCCAGAGCTTTCTGATATTCGTCCATCGCTTTCTGAGCTTCGGCCTGAAGATTCTTGAATTCATCGTCATATTTCTTCGAAGCTGTTTCGAACTCAGTCTGAGCGGATTTGAATTCGGGGAGCTCGGGAATGATGGAGCTGGTGTTGACAATGCCGAATTTCTGGGCGAAAGCCATGGTGGGGAGCGCAATCATTATTGCGACCAAAAGTTTCTTAATCATTGGATTTATAATAAATAATAGACTGTTAATATTTTATCGTTTTTAAGACAACGGGTGCAAAGATAAGCTTTTTATTTTGAATATCCTAACTTTGCAAGCACTTCATTGCTGACATCGATTCTGGGAGAGGCGAAAATTATGTCGGCAGACGATGCGCGGTCAAAGATGCACATGTAAGCTCTTTCCTCGGCCACTTTCTTCACCGCCTCATAGACATCGTCCTGAATGGGCTGCATCAGAAGCTGACGTTTTTTATAGAGTTCGCCTTCGGGACCGAAATATTTAGCGCGAAGCTCGGCAGCCTGTTTCTCCTTGGCCACAATCTGATCTTCCTGTTTCTTTTTCTGTTCGTCGGTCAGGAAAGGCATCTGGGATTTATAATTGTCATACATTGTCTCGGCTTCACGCGAAATGTTCTCCACTTCCTTCTGCCATTTCTGAGAGAGCTGTTCGAGCTGAACATTTGCCACCTCATAGGCCGGGATGTTGGAAAGGATGTATTCCATATCGACCATTGCGAATTTCTGAGCATTTCCGGCAAGAGAGCAGCAGAAAAGGCCGACTGCAATCAGAAGAGATTTCATTATTTTCATAGTCTGTAATTTTAGGGTTTCTGGTAATAAAGACACGGAAGGGGATGAAAAGTTTAGTCAAGATCAAAATTCCTGTCCGAGAATGAAATGGAAATGGCTACCGCCGCGTTCGCCGAACACTTTGTCGAAACCGTAAGCCCAGTCGATACCCATCATACCAACCATCGGGAGGAATATTCTCAGACCGGCACCGGCAGATCTCTTCAAATCGAAAGGCGAGAAATTCTTCATTTTATTCCAGGCATTACCACCTTCAAGGAAGGCAAGACCGTAGATTGTCGTCGAAGTCTGAAGCATGAAGGGGAAGTGGAGTTCGACACCAAGACGGGAGTAGGCATAACCTTCACTACCGTAGGGAGTGAGAGCACCGTTGTCATAACCGCGGAGACCGATGGTCTCTGTCGCGTACTGATAGGAGCCGGTCATACCGTCACCGCCGACATAGAATGTCTCGAAAGGAGATTTAAGCCATTTGTTATAGCTGCCGAGAAGACCGAAATCAGCGCGCGTCATCAGGACGAGAGTATATTTGTCTTCCGGATTGGTAAGCGGGGTGTATGTTCTGGAAGAGAATTTAAGTTTCCAGTATTCAATCCATTTGTAGAGCTGTTTCTTGGATTCGGTAGTGTTCTCCTCACTGAGTTTCTGCCAGTTCTTCTTTCCGAAGAGAGACGCCGGGGGAGTCATCTGGAGGCTGAGAGTGAACTGAGAACCCATTCGGGTGTAGAGGGGATTGTCGATAGAGTTGCGGGCAAGGGTCAATCCAAGCACAAGAGAGTTGGATGTACCGTTGTTCATGTAATAGAGGTAATCCCAGTTCTTGAGGTAATACCAGTTGTAGGAAAGTTCGGTCTGGAAAGTGAAATAGTCATCAGGCCAGTTCAGACGTTTTCCGAAACCTACGCTGACACCGACCATCTGAAGGACCTTGTTGGGGTCGTAAGCATCGGTGATGGAATTATTGTAGTAGTCATTGTAGTTTCCGCCCCATAAGCCATTACCCCAAAGGCCGCTGCCCCAGTATCCGTAACCGGAGTTGGCCCAACGGTTATTGTAATAGGATGAGTTCACACCTGTCTGGCGGCTGTAGTATGCGGAAACGGAGAGTGAATTCGGGCGCTTGCCTCCGAACCAGGGATCGAGGAACGAAACGCTGTAGGCCTGATAGTAGCGGGCGTTCGTCTGGGCCGAGATGGTGAAAGTCTGACCCTCACCCTGAGGGATGAGACCTTTGTAGGAACTCGGATGGAACAGGTTCTTGATGGAGAAGTTGGTGAATTTCAAAGCGAGTTTTCCAATTACACCCGTCTGTCCCCAACCCATCGAGAACTCGATCTGGTCGTTGGCCTTCGATTCGAGATTGAACACGATGTCAACAGTTCCGTTTTCCTGGTCGGGCATCGGCTGTATATCGATGGTCTCGGGATTGAAATGACCGGTCTGCGCTATTTCACGATAGGAACGCATGAGGTCGTTCTTGGAGAAAAGCTTACCGGGCTTCACGCGAAGTTCACGGCGGATCACCTTTTCATACAGGCGGTCGTTACCGTTTATGATAACATTATTGATACGCGCCTGAGGACCTTCGACCATTCTCATCTCAAGGTCTATGGAATCGCCTTTGACGTTTCGTTCGATGGGAACGAGCTGATAGAAGAGATAGCCTTGATTGAGGTAAGCATTGGAGACCGCGTCTTCGTCTTCAGAGACACGTTTCTTGAGCAATTTCTGATTATAGACATCGCCGCGCTTGATTCCGAGAACGTCGTTGAGAAGCTGAGTGGGATAAATGGTGTTACCGACCCAGGAGATGTCATTGATGTAATATTTCCGGCCTTCTTCAAGAGAGATATACACATCGACGGTCTTGTCGTCGAAAGGCACGACGGAATCGGAAAGAATCTTGGCATCGCGATAACCTTTTTCGTTATATTTCTCTATGATGCGCTTGAGGTCGTCCTCGAAATCGGTCTCGACAAATTTTTTCTGACGGAAAAGATTGAGGAGCTTGCCTTTCTCGTTGGTCTTTTTCATTGTGCGCTGCAGGGCGTTGTCGCTCATCACCTCATTACCGTCAATGTATATTTTGTGAACCTTCACTTTTGCATTCTTATTGACGTTAATGTTGACGATCATTTCGTTGGGCGCCGAGTTGTCTTCCTGAAGAGTTATATCGACGGCAGCGTTTCCGAAACCTTTATCGGAGAAATATTTCTTTACGATCGCCTCGGCGCGGTTGACGATGTTCTGGGTTATCTGGTTGCCCTTGTGGAGCTGCAGGCGCTCTTTGAGGTCATTGCTCTCCCCTTTCTTCATTCCGAAGTAGCGGACATCAGAAATGCGGGGCTGAGTGCGGAGATTAATGGTGAGCCATGCCTTGTCGCCGGCAGTCTTATCGACAATTATCCGGACCTGGCTGAAAAGGCCCTGTCTCCAGAGGCGTTTGCTGGCCGCTGTCAGTTCAGCGCCCGGAATATCAACTCTCTCCCCTACTTTCAGACCGGCGTATCGCAGAATGATGTCGGGCTCGAAATTGTCGGCACCCGTCACTTCGATACCTGCAATCTCATAGGTTCTGGGCAGTCCGGTAAAGACCACACGGGGATTACGGATGGTATCAGCTGAGGTCTGTGCCGAAACGGCAACAGGCATACAGCACAACACAACTAACAATATGGTGAATATCTTTTGCATAATCAAGGGATTACTTTTTAATTGCTCATTTATCGGTCGGTTTATCATCCTCGAGCTGCTCCGACGTCAGACCGAAACGGCGTTCGCGATGCTGATAGTCGGCAATTGCCTGAAGAAAATGGTCGCCGGTAAAATCCGGCCAGTATATAGGGGTAAAATAAAGTTCGGAATAGGCTATCTGCCATAGCAGGAAGTTGGAGACGCGTGAATCGCCGCCGGTGCGTATAAGGAGATCGGGGTCAGGGATTCCGGCAGTTGTCAGGCACGACGAAAAGAGCGACTCGTCTATGGCGTCGGGAGAAATGCGTCCGGCCGCCACGTCGGCAGCTATGCGGCGGGTCGCTTCGACTATCTCCCAACGTGAGGAGTAACTCAGCGCGAGATTCACCTGCAGGCCGGTGGAAGAGGCGGTGGCCGCGAGGCTTCTTTCAAGCGATTCAATGGACTCGCGCGGGAGGCGCGCCATATCGCCGATGACATTGAGGCGCACGTTATTGGTCACCATGCCGGGAGTTTCTTTCTCGAGCGACACCGCGATAAGATGAATCAGAGCATCTACCTCGGCCTGGGGACGGTTCCAGTTTTCTGTGCTGAACGCATAGAGAGTAAGGTAGCGGACACCGGCCTCTGACGCCGCTGTTATGACTTTTCTGACAGATTCGACACCGGCAACATGGCCTGAAGATCTGTCAAATCCACGCTTTTTCGCCCAGCGTCCGTTTCCGTCCATGATAATCGCTACATGGACAGGAATTTTTTCATGATCAATATTTAGGGCAGAAAGTGTCATTATCAGTCTATGCGGTTACATGTCGAGCATCTTGCTCCGAATTCATAACTTATGCCGAGAAGCAGACCGGAATACCAGTCTGTGTTTTTCAGGAAAGAGCTTTTTATTCCGTAAAGATCGGAAAGTCTGTCGCCGTCTATTTTATCGCCGAACACTTTTGTCATCGAGAATTCGGCGCTGAGATTGAGGCGCGGCGCTACCTTATATTTTATCCCGACGCCCAAGGGCATCGAGAATGCCGCGGAGGAGGACCCTCCGGAGAAGGCCATCGAGACTCCCGCGCCTGCGAAGACAAAGGGCGTCCAGCGGCTGAGATGTTCATAAGTGCGGCCGGTTCCGTAGGCGAAGAAGTTACATTCCCCGCGGACCGAGAGATCGGCCACGGTTGATGTGAAAGAATACTGCTCGCCGAAAGGAAGTGCGTTGTCGAAATCGGCCGTGTTGCCCGAGAGAGTGGAAAGTCCGCAGCGGGCACCGAGAGCCCAGCGCGAGTCCATGAGATAACGCATTCCGAGATTAGCGGCAAAACCGGGCCTTTGGAAAAGATTGCTTTCGTTGGCATCGCCGAGATAGCCGCTCATTCCCACAGCTCCTCCGAAATCGAACTTATAGCTCTCCACATCGTCGTCGGCAATAACCGGTACGACAACGGTGACGGCCATTGCAAGAGGAAGTGATATTTTGAAGATTCTGTTCACTTAAGGAATTCCGGAGTTTCAGCGTGATGATTTCGGGAAGATCGGTCTGTGTTTATTGAAGCGGTTTGAAAGTGAGACGGTTTATGACTCCGCGCCACACTTTGTCGTTGAGATTGCCCGCGCTGTCTCTACCTCCGAAAAGATAAATGTAGGGGCAATCCCATGATGTGATCGGTTTCACACCTGATTCAGAGTCTGATTGAACGGCGAGCCAGCCGGGCATTTGCGGCAGTTCGAGCGACGACCATCCGGAAGCGGCTCGCGATGAAAGAGTCTGGGTGAAGACGAGAGCCTGCGCTCCGGTCAGAGATGGAATCGCAGCGGGAAGCTGCATGAGTTCTCCGGCTTTAGCCCAGTTGACACCGAGATCAAACGAGATATAGACCGTGCGCGACAGCGTTCCGTCGGCCAGTGTGCCTCCGAAAGCGAGGAGCACGGATCTTTTCGTCGCAACCCACGCGGCGGAAACCTTGAAGGAGAAATAGGGAACCATGGTCACTCCCGCAATGGCGGGAAGCGGCGACTTAGAAACGGAAGTCCACTGGGAACCGTCGTAAGCCCAGGTTGCACCGGTCAGGTCTCCTGAAGCAGTGCGGCCGCCGACAACAAATGCCATAGGGGTATCGGACCATTCGGTGGTAAATATCAATGGTGCGCCGGTTGCTGAGACAGGAGCATCGTCAGGGACGGGCGTCTCCGTCGTGGCGGGATAGGTCACATAGACGTAGGAGCCGTCAGAGCGGCGGTCAACACCTGCGACAGAGCCGTCGAAGGTGCAGAATATATGGGTCATCGAAGCGCCGGTGGATACCCATGTCGATCCGGCGTCGGAAGATTTGCAGAGAGTTCCGCCGTCGATGGCATAGAGAGCGTCGTCGGAGGCCGTGATGGAATTTATGTCAAGCGAGGAGGGGATATTGACATTCTCTATGGTCCAGTCGCGGAGGCCGGGGTTGGAAGAGGTAGCGCGGGTGGCTTTGCCGGCACCGGTGGCGAAGCAGAGAGCATCGCCCTTGTATTCAACCGCTTTCAAGGCCACGGGAGAAGGTATGGTCGTGGGATAGGCCGAGAAGGAAGCGTCGCCCCATGCAAGAGAATCGGGTTTCATCTTGTGGACGTTCAGATACACGCGATAATCACGCTTCGCCATTGTGTTGGCCGATTCGAGATGCACTGTGATATATCCGCGCGAGAAGTCGATTGCCGGAGTATTTTCCGCCTCCAGGAAGTTGATCGTAGTGTCCTTTCCGTCATTACCCGGCATTATAATCTCGGCTTTGCTGACCGAAGAGAAGGTCATGGAAACCCCGAGGGAGTCCACGCGCGTTCCGAGAGGAAGAGAATCGGCATTGAATATGCGGGCCGCGTTAAGATCAATCGAGAAGAAGACGGTGTCAAGATTCGAGAGTATGTTTGGATTGGCTTCGAGCTTGAAAGAGTTGATCATACAGGCAAACTCAGCGCTTGTGTCGATCGTATCGAATACACTGTCATCGTCATCCGAGTTACATGCAGTGAATCCGACCATTGCCATGAGCAGGCTCACCAGCATGTATATTGGAAATTGCTTTTTCATTAGTGCTTATGTGATTTATAGCTTATCTAATCTGATTTCGGTAGGTTAGTTCAAGGTGCAAAGGTAACAAGATTTTCATTAACAAATGTGAGGAAATAGTTAAATTTGGTAATGAGCAGTTTTTTTTGGAACCGACACGGGTAAAAACAGCCTCAATTAACGGAATCACCGTCGTTTTTAACATTGATTATGACATTCCCGCCGTCGGCAGGAGCGACAGTGAGCGTGCCTGAGGGAAGGGAAACGCGCGATTTACCATGTTTTCCGAGAGTTATCGGCGCGATCTCCACGCGGGCGTCATCCCACAGCCCGCTGTCTATGAAACTTCTCAACAGTTCCGCGCCTCCTTCGACCATGACGGAACTTATCCCCACGCGGCCCATAGCCTCAATCACGGCGGGGGGGTCTGCATCGGGGGCTATAGTAATGACGGAGACCTCGGGGGGCAGATCATCTCGGCTGACGGATGTCAGGCAAACGGTCCCCGGGCGCGAAAAGATCCGAGCTGCAACCGTGAGGCGTCCGCGGCGGTCAATTGCGACCGGACGGGGCGAACGGCCGTCGATAAGCCTCACATCAAGGCCCGGATCGTCGGAAAGAACCGTGCCCGATCCCACAGCGATGGCATCGAATTGCGCCCGCAGAGCATGCATGACCTGTGAGGAAAGCGGAGTGGAGAACCGGGCGGCAGGCTCACCGGCGCCGCGGTCGATATCCAGAAACCCGTCGGCACTCTGCGCCCATTTCAGCAATATGTACGGCCGGTGCCTCGTCTGCGCTATCATGAAGGGGCGATTCAACTCTCGACACTCCTCCTCGAGAACTCCTACGGTCACCTCTATCCCTGCATCGCGCAAAAGGGCTATGCCGCGACCCGAGACTTTCGGATTCGGATCCATGCATCCGACAACAACGCGCGCCACTCCGCGCTCCACGAGCATCGATGCGCAAGGGGGAGTCTTGCCATAATGGGAACATGGCTCGAGCGTCACATAGACGGTGGCCTCGTTCAACAGATCACGATCAGCTTCATTAACGGATCTGACGGCCCACACCTCGGCATGCGGCCCTCCGCAACGGCGGTGCCACCCCTCCCCTATTATTCGGTCACGGGCAACGATGACAGCCCCCACCATAGGGTTTGGCGACGTGAAGCCGCGTCCGAGCCGTGCAAGCTGGAGAGCCCGGCGCATATAGATCACATCTCTTTCCAATCGCCGCACTTTTTAATAAGTTCAACGAGATGGCTGACAGCTTCTTCGGCAGGAATATTCTTCTCGACACATTCCTTTCCTTTATAGAGGCTGATTTTCCCCACTCCGGCGCCGACATATCCGTAGTCGGCGTCAGCCATTTCGCCGGGGCCGTTGACTATGCACCCCATCACCCCTATTTTCAGGCCCTTGAGATGGGATGTAGCCTCTTTGACGCGCGCCAGTGTCTGCTGAAGGTCAAAAAGCGTGCGTCCGCATCCGGGACACGCTATATATTCCGTGTGGCTGATGCGCAGCCGCGCCGACTGGAGGATGGCCAGCGCCAGCCGCGAAGCTTCATCGGGCGTCAGAGCGTCGGAGACAATCTCTATGCCGTCGGCAAATCCTTTCAGCAGGAGCGCGCCGAGATCTATCGATGCGCGCAACCGGACGGTGTCGGCATCCGGTCCGTTATAGACTCCGCGGAGAATGACCGGGTTGTCGATTCCCTCCGCTACGAAAATATTCATAGCCGCTTCCAGACTCATGCCCGGCACGTCGCCGGAAGCCGACAGCAGAATTATGTCATCCGGAGCGATGTCAACATTTCCGGCAATTACCGCCTCCGCATCGATCTCCTTCAATCCGGTAAGGCCGTCAACAGCGGGTACGACCGGCAAGCGTGAACCGCCGACGGCGCCTATCTCGCGCGACATGCGCCGCATGCCCTTCCCGAGGCGAAAACGTCCGGCACGCGGAGCCTCTACGGAAGCGGCAGTGGCCATCAGGTCTATATAGTCCATTATTTTTCGTGCCACGGGGAGTTCGGCTTCTGGCTCCTCACTGAGCGACACACGGATTGTGTCGCCGATACCTTCGCGCAGAAGCGCACCGATACCCACGGCCGACTTTATGCGTCCGTCCTCGCCGTCGCCAGCCTCGGTCACGCCGAGATGGAGCGGATAATGCATCTCCTCGGCGTCCATTGCCTCGACAAGACGCGTCACGGTCTCGACCATCACGACGACATTGGAGGCCTTTATTGAGATGACCACACGGTCGAAGCCATGGCTCCGGCACACGCGCAGGAATTCCATGGCGCTCTCCACCATTCCGGCCGGAGTGTCGCCGTAGCGGCTCATGATGCGGTCTGACAGCGACCCGTGGTTCACGCCGAGACGTATCGCCGTGTCATTCGCGCGACATGTTTCGAGGAAAGGCACGAGCGCTTCCTCGAGGCGCTTGAGTTCGGCGGCATATTCTTCGTCGGTATATTCGATCTTGCGGAAAGTGCGTCCCGGATCCACGAAGTTGCCCGGATTGATCCTGACTTTCTCCACCTGCTCTGCAGCCGCGAAAGCGGCGCGTGGATTGAAATGGATGTCGGCAACAAGAGGCACATCGCAGCCGCATTCCCTGAGCCGCCGGCGGATTTCGCCGAGATTGGCCGCCTCGCGCACGCCCTGTGCCGTGAAACGCACCAGCTCCGCTCCCGCATCGACTATGCGCCGGGCCTGGGCAACGGACGCCTCGGTGTCCATTGTGGAAGTAGAAGCCATCGACTGGATGCGGACGGGATTGTTTCCCCCGATGGCAGTGTTGCCGACACGCACCTCCAAGGTGGGCCGGCGATGATAACTGAATTCTGACATATTCGGATTGAGACCCGGCCAAGGCACCTGCGCCCTGTCCGCGCCTGATCAGTTGACTTTATATTTGTATTTGACCTCTTTGAGCTGAGCGTTGACCTTGACGATCTTCTCGGCCAGGCTCGCGCGATATTCCTCGTAGCGTTTCTCGACGTTCTGATCTTTAAGGGCGAGAATGCTCGTTGCGAGAATACCGGCGTTCATGCCGCCGTCGATTCCCACCGTGGCAACCGGAATACCCGGAGGCATCTGCACTATGGCATAGAGAGCGTCGCGACCTTCGAGCGACGAGCTGATAGGCACACCGATGACAGGTACCGGCGTGAGGGCCGCTATGACTCCGGGGAGAGCCGCTGCCATTCCGGCGCCCGCGATTATCACTTCGATTCCACGCTCTTTCGCGCCACGGGCAAAGCTCTCCACCTCGGCGGGTGTCCTGTGGGCTGAAAGCGCGTTCATTTCGAAAGGCACCTCCATTGTGTCGAGGAATTTGGCTGCCTTCTCCATGATGGGCAGGTCGGATATGCTGCCCATGATAATGCTGACTTTAGGACTCATAATCTTTCTTAATTGTGATTCTTCGGCAAATTTACGCAATTTTTACGGTTTAGTCAAATTAGTCCGATCGGTCCGATTCATTGCAGTTGAGTTAATTTGAATAGGCTTTATTGATGAGCCCTTCAGGGCGCACCGTGTTTTAACCGGTTATGGAGCGAAGCGGAGTGACCGGAAAGAGATGTCCCAAGTCTCGGCGTCCCGGAGGGATGCCTCAGTAGTTGATGCTATGTCCTGTACCACAGAATCGTCCCTCCGCGACTCAATTATTATATATCATGCCTATCCGACCACTCCGCTTCGCTCCATGGCCGGTTACTTTCAGCGCACCCTGACGGGCTCTGATTGGGAAAACATGACATAAGTTCCTTAACTCAAACGCATTAATTTGTCAAATTTGACCAATTGGACCAATAATTGACTACAAAAAAAGGAGGCCGGCTTTTTGAGCCGGCCCCCACGAAAGCAAGGATTAACCTAAACTAAATGTATCACTTTTCCTTTTAGAAGCTTGTCGGTGCAGCACCTGTTTCTGTTGACCATCCGGGATTCTGATAAATAACGGAAGTTTCAACTTTACCATCAGTAGAGGCACGGGTGAAGTTATCATGTCCGATCGGGCTCAGATAGTGAGCGCGGGTGAAAGTCAGACCATCGAATACGGGATTCTGCTGACGGGTAATCTGATAAGGACGAACGTAATTGCTATATGCCTGAGCTGACATAGTTCCTGTTCCATCAGTTTCGTTAACAATAGGAGCAAGATATGAACCGTTATCTCTCTTCATGCAAAGCGGGCTGTTCGGGTCATTATATACTGTACCCCAGTACTTGATACCTTCAATCTGATAGGGCTGTGAGATGAGCTGATCGAGAGCGCTCCAGCGACGGAGGTCATCCATACGCTGAGCTTCTGCCATAAGCTCATGACGACGTTCACGACGGATATTATAGAGCGTAGGACTTACAAGAGATCCTGCTGAATAAGCGCCCCAGTCCCATTTAGCTTCTTCAGACATGATGGTGGCAGCGATAGTCTTGCTGTAGTTCTCATCAACTTTCGCACGTCTGCGAAGTGCTTTCCAATAAGAATCTGCGGTACCATCGAGAGCACCATCTTTTTCAAATTTAGCTTCCATGTAGATGAGCATCGCCTCAGTTGCACGGAAAGTAATTGAACCTGTAACAGAAAGGTTGTTGGCCTGTGCTTCACGATAGTCATAACCCTTACCTTTCTTAATAGCATAACCGGTTGTGGCTTTTGTGGAGCCATCACCATCCATCAGCCAGCCCATGCGATAGTAAACGGGCGAACCGTCAACGAGTGAATATGTATCGATACTGTTATCACCCTTGGTGAAAATCTGGATACGTGAGTCACGACCCTGAAGGGTTGCTGTGACGCCCTGATTTTCCCACGCGGGATCGTAACCTGAATTGGCTGCGTAGATAGGAAGACCGTTACGCATCAGGAACGAGTTGACCATACCGCGGGTCCAACCGGAACCGCCACCATTTTTCTGGAACTGAGCCTGAATCTGTGTTCTTACCTGTTCTGAGAGAAGATAGCTCTTGAACATCAGCACTTCACTGTAACGATTGAGGTCCTGATCGCAGAACATAGTGTAATAGGGGTTAAGGCTTTCGTATGCCACATTCTGACCTTCGGGAGCATCAGTATTCTCAACGAGGTCGTTGACAACAGCGTCAGCTACGGGTTTTGAAGATGAAATAGCCTCACCGAGGAAATAAGAGATTTCGCTGTCGATATCGAAAGAGCCGAGCAGAGAGGCATCGCCGGGCCAGCCGGGTCCACCGGGGACGAGGGCTGTACCTTTGTGATATTTCAACCAAGTACCTTCGAAGAGAGCCACGCGGGCACGGAACAACTGAGCGCAAGCCTTGTTAAGACCGTTTTTACCTTTACGGCTGTCAACGGGAAGATGAGCGATTGCCTTGTCCAGGTCAGCAAGAATAAAGCGGGCAACTTTATTGCGGGGCTGACGAACCGAGGCTTCAAGAAGAGGTTCTTTCTCGTCAGGTAACACATTTTCGATAATGGGGAAATCTCCAAGTTCCTTATATCTCTCCCAGTACATCCAAGCGCGGAAGAAATAAGCTTCACCGATAGACTGCTCGATCAGTGCGGGTTCTCCGGTTATACCGTTCGACTCATAAAGAGGAAGTACGTTTTCGAAGAAGAAATTCACCTGACGGATTCCGCTGAAGTCCCAATAACCTGAACGCTGAGGAGTCAGCCATACACCCGGTGCATAGGTAGCATCCGGATCAAGACCTATCTGGTTATCGGTTCCGTTATCGGAAGCAAAAGTTCCCAAAGTATAATAATTTACACCATGAGCAGGAAGAATTCCATAGAAATTCTGGGTATATGCCTCAAGAAGGGCGGCATCCGTGAAATAAGTTTCAGGGATCAAGGAGCTTTCAGGCTGGCGATCAAGAAAATCCTCGCAAGAGGTAAATCCGACAGCGACGGCACCTACAAGTATAGTTTTGATAAATTTGTTCATCGTTTCTTATGGTTTAGAATGTTACATTAAGACCAACGGAGAACACACGAGAGAGAGGATAAACCTTTCCATAACCCCATGCATTGTCGTATGCATCAATGAGTTCGGGATCACCTGTCTTGGTGAAGTTCGTTATGTTGGCGAGGTTTTCACCCGAGAAGAACACACGAAGATTTTCGATATGAGCTTTCTGAGTAAGGAGCTTGGGTATAGTGTAACCGATAGTCAGGTTTTTCAGACGGCAGTATGCGGCATTCTGAAGGAAGTGAGTCTGAGTCTGAGTGTTTGCACCACCGGCTGACCAGTTAGGACGGGGATAGTAAGCATCCAAATTCGGTCCAAGAGGATCGTTTGTTCCTTCCGGACGGAAGTAGTCGAGCTGAGGCACGAAACCGCAAGCCTGCCATTTACCGTCGCCTGTAGCACCGAACATCACAGGACCTGATGCCCAATAGTCACGTTTAAGAGTTCCCTGGAAGAATACTTTGACATCGAATCCTTTCCAAGATGCTTCGAGATTGAGACCGAAGTTGTAACGGGGAGTCTTGTTACCGATTACGGTCACATCACCGCGATCGTCAGCTGTATTTTCACCGGTAGAGATGATACCGTCGCCATTGAGGTCGGCATACATCATATCGCCGGCACCCCACGAAAGATTTGAATTCAGACGGCTCTGACCGCGGCGGGGCTGCTCAGGAGCATGACCGTGTTTCTTAGTATATGCAGCGTCGAGAGCATCAAGATGAGCATTCATCTCTTCCTGTGTCTTAGCAATGCCGAGAGATGTGTAACCCCAGATTTCACCGAGTTTCATGCCGGAATAGTAACCGGAAACCGAGAAGTCCTTATTCGGGTTTGTAGGATAGTCATTGACAGTGATCGTATGGTCATAGAGATTTGCAGTCACACCATAGTTGACTTCACCGATGCGGTCACGCCAGCTGATTGAGAGTTCCCAACCCTTAGAAGTCATCGAAAGGTTATTTACATTAGGCACGGAAGCGCCAAGTACGTCGGGAAGTGGAGTACCGGGGCCGACCATATCTTCTGTCTTACGGTTGTAGTAATCGATAGTACCTGTCAGGCGATTGCTGAAAAGTCCGAAATCAAGACCAATGTCCCATGTACGGTTCTTTTCCCAAGTCAAGGAGGTCGATATCAGGCCGGGCATTGTACCATAAGCCGGCTTCTTGCCATCAACGAGCCAGCCGCTACCGGTTGAACTGAAGCCCATGGTTGCATAGGTAGGATACCAGCTGTTGGTGTTCTGGTTGCCAAGTTTACCCCAAGAATAACGAAGTTTCAAAGTATTGCAAACGGGAATAAATTCTTCCCAGAATTTCTCGCGAGCGATGTTCCAACCAAGAGAGAAAGAAGGAGACCAAGTCCATCGGCTGCCTTCGCGGAAACGGGAAGAACCGTCATAACGAATATTTCCTTCTACGAGATAACGTCCGTCATAGTCATAGTTGACACGTCCGAATACACCGGCAGTTGACCATGTATCCTGACCGCCGCCCATAGTGGGGGTGCCGTTTGTTGTGCTGAGGAACGGGAGATTGGCAAGAATATTCGTGCGCTGAGCGTTAAAATATTTCTGACGATACCATTCGCTCTGATAACCGGCCATCACTTTGAAGTTATGGAGTTCGTTGAGTGTCCAGCTATAATCTGCGTAGATATTGGGGTTGAAGTAGTTAGCACGATAACTGCGTTCATAAACAGTGGTGGTTGATGCACCTCCTGTCCACCAGTCATCCGGGTTTCTGTTATAAGGTTCTCCGTTTACGTCCCAGCCGTGATTCTGGAAACCGTAACGTTTGGTATTTGTAGCCGTTGTCTCATAGTTGAACTCAGCGTTGATATTAAGACCTTCCAGCGGATGGAGACGGAATGCAAACTGCTGCGTGAACTTATCAGTGTTGTTCTTGTAACGTCCACCATTGGTCAATGCATCCACATAGGATTCAACTACAGGATATCCGTTGGGATCATAAACGGGCACTATAGGCCAGTAACGGAGCATGTTGTGATATACAACGTTTGATCCTGAATCATTGATTGCGGAGGGTGAATCGTAATCATTGCGATACCAGCGCGAATTGTAACCGAATGTCAACCATTTTGTGAAATTGATGTTGATTCGGCCATTGATGATGTAACGGTTCTTATGGTCGTCACCATAACGCATGTTACCGCCCTGGCTGAGGAGGTTGCCTGAGAAATAGAAATTATATTTCTCGTTACCACCTGTAGCTGAAATGTTATGTTCCTGTGAGAAGGCTGTTTTACCGAAATGTTCTTTAATCCAGTTTGTGTTACCGGCGGGAAGAAGGTTGTTCAAGTCCCAGACTTCCCAACGACCGTTACCGGGATTTTCAAACATCTGATAATGACCGTTGTCAACAGCGTCACGCAGCTGCGCAAGCTTTTCTTCTGTGAACCAAACGCCCTGGTTACCATTCAGTGAAGCCTGATTCATGTAGTTAGCCCAGTTCCAGGAATCCATCATCTCAGGATAATTGATGATGTTGTTCCAGCGGAACGAGTCAGAATAATTGACTGTTACTTTACCTTCTTTACCGTTCTTGGTGGTTACGAGAATCACACCGCCGGCAGCGCGTGAACCGTAGATTGAAGAAGCAGCCGCGTCTTTCAGGATCGAGATGTTTTCGACGTCCTGAGGGTTGATCGCGTTAAGGTCTCCTTCCATACCGTCGATAAGAACAAGGGGGGTAACGGACGAACCGGAACCGATTGTACCGGTACCACGGATATTCATCGAACGAGTACCGTTCAGCTGACCGCCGAGGTTGCTTCCAAGCACATCAAGACCGGCAGCCATACCCTGAAGAGCATCTGCTACTGAGTTCACGGGACGAGCAGCGATTTCTTTTGCGGAGACTGTGGAGACTGCTCCGGTTAGGTTAACTTTTTTCTGAGTACCGAAACCTACGACAACGACTTCGTCAAGTGCGTTGGAGTTGGGCTGCATGGTGATGTTGAGAGCACCGCCGTTCCAGACAACGGTCTGGGGTGTGTAACCTACGTAGGAAATGGTGATTTTTGAACCGACGGCTACATTTGCGAACGAGAATTCACCGTCAAGATTGGTCGCAGTGGCGAGATTCGTTCCCTCGACGCGCACTGTAGCGCCGAGCATCGGGTCGCCATTTTCATCTACAACCACGCCGGCACATTTGGCCGACTGAGCGGAAGGTGCCGATACCGGATCGGGACCTTCTGTACCTGTAGCATTGGCTACGCCCATAGCGAACGTGGATGCCAATATGACCAAGGCACATGTACGAAGATGATTGATCATAAATTAATTAGTTAGGTTTTATGAAAATTTAAGGTAACAAGTACAAAAATTCTTTAATAAGGGTGAGCAAAATTAGCATTTTATCAACCGTTAAGAAAGCCAAATAAAAAAAAAAAAACGAAATAAAAGTTAATATGGAAATTTAGTGCATTGTTTTTCAAGGCATAAAAAAACGCCCCGCGCGTTTGCGCGAGGCGTTTTTGAAAGTCTTATCAGTCCAATCGGACTAATTTGTCTAATTGTTGATTAGTCGAGGGTGCAGATTGAAACGCGGTTCCAGTCGTTTTCGGTGAACATGTGGCCGATGCCTTCGCCTTCGGCTGTGATGCGGTCAGCCTTGACGCCATACTTCTTGATGAGGGCGTTCTTGACTGATTCGGCGCGGGCTGCGGCGAGTTTGATGTTGAAGTCGAGGTTACCGTCCTGTGAAGCGTAGCCCTTGATGACAACTTTCGAGTTGGGGTGGTTCTTCATGTAGGAAGCGACCATTTCAACGTTAGGCATCTGATCGGCTGTGATAACCGAGCTACCGATCTTGTAGAAGATGTAGCGGACGCTCTGGAGGTTGTTGTTGACTTCCTTGATGACTTCGGGCTTGCGGTTCTTGCATGCCTCGAGCTGGTTGGCCATGTCGGCTGCGGTTGCAGCAGCGGCTGCTGTAGCGGCGTTGCAAGCGGCGATGTCGGCGCGGAGCGAGTTGATCTGGGCGTTGAGAGCATCGATCTGAGCCTGATTGCGTCCGTCAACAGGAAGGAAACCGGGGCCGAAGTTATAGGAAACGCCTGCCATGAGGTTGAAGGCGAGTTTCTGGCGGGAATAAGCGGCGGAAGTGAAGTCAACGTCGAGTTTGTTGTAATCGGTTCCGGTCATGTTCCATGCCAGAGAGGGCTTGAGTGCGAGAGTGAGGTTCTCGGTCACGTTGAAATTGAAGTTAAGGCCGACTTTTGTTGCCATGTAGTTCTGGTCCTTAGCCTCGATCGAATAGGGATGGAGAGCGAGTTTGTCATAGAAATCATGACCCCAGCCAATGCCGGCAACGAGTTCCATTTCGAAGAAACGTTTTTCGAAATTATATCCGCCGAAGAGGTTCATGAGGTTCACGGTTCCGTAGGCGCCGACATACATGTTGTCGATGGCTGTGGAGCTACGTTCGGGTTTGACGGGATAGGTGTTGTCAAGAATTGTGGTGAAGTATCCTGTGTTCCAGGATGAAGTGTTGACTGCTGCGGTTCCTTCGATTCCGAGGCCGAATATGGGCGAAATCTGTTTGTGGACATGGAGTCCGAACTGACCGCGCATGTCGCCGAAGAAAGCGTGATGGCGAGAAAGGGGAGTTGTTACACCACCGTCAACACCGATCGACCAGTTGTCGCCGAAAGAGGTGGGCTGCATTGCTGTCTGTGCCTGTGTTGCAACGGCTGCGGCGGCTGCGAGGGCGAATACAAATATTTTTTTCATATAAAAGAGATTTTAAGGCCGGAAAACCGGCAACCTTGATTATCGGAACTTCCCGCACCTGCATGAAACGGGTGCGGGAAGGTTATGAGGATTGATTAGACGTATGGGGCTAATAGCCCAATTTGCCTAATTGTAGATTAGTCGAGGGTGCAGATTGAAACGCGGTTCCAGTCGTTTTCGGTGAACATGTGGCCGATGCCTTCGCCTTCGGCTGTGATGCGGTCAGCCTTGACGCCATACTTCTTGATGAGGGCGTTCTTGACTGATTCGGCGCGGGCTGCGGCGAGTTTGATGTTGAAGTCGAGGTTACCGTCCTGTGAAGCGTAGCCCTTGATGACAACTTTCGAGTTGGGGTGGTTCTTCATGTAGGAAGCGACCATTTCAACGTTAGGCATCTGATCGGCTGTGATAACCGAGCTACCGATCTTGTAGAAGATGTAGCGGACGCTCTGGAGGTTGTTGTTGACTTCCTTGACAACTTCGGGCTTGCGGTTCTTGCATGCCTCGAGCTGATTAGCGAGGTCAGCTGCGGTAGCGGCTGCGGCTGCGGTAGCGGCGTTGCATGCTGCGAGGTCAGCGCGAAGGGCGTTGATCTGAGCGTTGAGAGCGTCGATCTCTGCCTGGTTCTGAGTGTCAACACACTTGAAGCCTTCGCCGAACTTGTAGGTGAAACCGGCCATGATAGAGAAAGAAGCGGTTTCCTTGTTGTAAGCGGCAGAGCTCTGGCTTACACCGGCGTCGCTCATGTCCCAGATAACTGCGGGCTTAACTGAAAGTGTCACATTGGGAGACACGTTGAAGTTGAAGTTAAGACCGGCTTTGGTAGCGAAGAAGTTGTGGTAGTTCTTCACATTGTAATAGCGGCCCCAGCCTGCACCTGCCTGTGCCTCGATTTCGAAGAGACGGGGAGCGCACTGGTAGCCACCGAAAAGGTTCATGAAGTTCACAGTTCCGTAAGCGCCTACATAGTGGTTGTCTATGGCAGTCTTGGAATGCTGCATGTTTGCCCATGAAGAAGTATTGATTCCGAAGATGCCTTCAACACCAAGACCGAAAACAGGAGAAATCTGCTTCTGGACATGAGCACCGAAAGCGCCACGCATGTCACCGATAAAAGAAGAGCCGTCGTAGAGAGGCGTGATTCCTCCGACCTCAACACCAACTGACCAGTTGGAACCAAAGGTAGGAGCTTCCAATGCTTGTTGTGCTTGTGCTGTCATCATACCGACAGCAGCAGTAGCGATAAGGAATAATTTTTTCATTTGAAAATTGTTTAATGTTGATAAAATCGGCACAAAGATATGACTTTTTATTTTAAAAATTAACTAAATCGACTAAAAAACGTCTTTTCGACCATTTTTTGTCCCTATTCGGTCCTTAGAAACGTCATACGTGTGTCATTTTAATATTAATTAAGGTGAATATCACCCGATTTCCCATTTCTGAAGACTTTACGGGACTATTATCATAACATCTACGCAAGGCTTTTGTTTTAAAAAGTCGGAGACATCAGTTCAAAAAGTCGAAAATATATGGCTCGGTGTATGCGGAATTAGTCGGATTTATTGTAACTTTGCGGGAAACAGATTCACTCAAAACCTGAAAAATTATGAAAAGAACCGTCATGCTTTCACTCGCGTTGCTTATAACCGTAGCCGTAATGGCCGCAAGCAAAGCTACCGTTTATTTCACCCTGACCCCGCAGATGAACTGCGAGAACTGCGAAAACCGAGTAAAAACAGCCCTCCGTTATGAAAAAGGAGTGAAACAGATCGCGACTTCGCTTGCCACTCAGGTGGTCACCGTGACATACGATCCGACAAAGACATCGCCTGAGAAAATGGAAGGCGCCCTGAAGAAAATAGGCTACACCGCCAAGGCCTCGAAAACGATGCCGAAAGTAAAAGTCAATCCCCAGCCGGGCACTTGTCCTGAAAGCAAAAACGGGAAGTGCAGCCACGGACATAAATGAAACGTTATCTTATAACCGGGGGCGCCGGCTTCATAGGGTCGAACTTCGTCAAATATCTTCTCGCGAAATATGACAGCGAAATCGAGCTGCTGATCCTTGACGCGCTTACTTATGCGGGCCATGCGGGAACAATCGCGGAGGAAGTGGCGCGTGACAACGTGAGCTTCGTGCGCGGCAATATCTGCGACGCGGAGCTGGTCGAGCGACTCATCAGCGAGTTTGATCCGGACTACGTGGTGAATTTCGCTGCGGAAAGCCATGTTGACCGATCGATCTCAGAACCGCGCCTTTTCATGGAGACCAACATACTCGGCACTCAGACTCTTCTGGAAGCTTGCCGCAAGGCATGGCTGGAAGGAAAGGACGAGAGCGGGCGCCCCGTCTATCGCGATGGCAAGAAGTTTCTCCAGATAAGCACCGACGAAGTCTATGGCTCCCTTACGCGCGATTATTCCGAGCCGCAACCTCTGGAACTCGACGAAAGAGTGAAGAAAGTGACGGAAGGAAGGCCGCAGCCGACTGCGTTCGGAAAAGGACTGTTCACCGAATCGACGCCTCTGGCCCCAAGATCGCCCTACTCGGCAGCGAAAACTTCGGCCGACCTCATCACCATGGCCTACAGCGAGACATTCGGGCTGCCCGTCAACATTACGCGCTGCAGCAACAACTACGGTCCATACCAGTTCCCGGAAAAGCTCATTCCTCTGGTGATCAACAATATTCTCGAAGGGAAAAAACTCCCCGTCTATGGCCGCGGCGAAAATGTGCGCGACTGGCTCTATGTCGATGACCACGCAAAGGCAATCGACACCGTGCTCCGACGCGGTAAAACCGGAGAGATCTATAATATAGGAGGTTTCAACGAGGAACAGAATATCTCGATTGTAAAGGCCATCATCGACATCATCCGCCGCATAATGGAGGAGGAGCCGGAATACCGACACCTGCTGCACCAGCCGGTAGAAGATATTAACTACGATCTGATCAGCTATGTGACCGACAGACCGGGACACGACATGCGCTACGCGATCGATCCGACACGCATCGCCACGGAACTGGGATGGTATCCCGAGACAACCTTCACCGAAGGAATCGAAAAGACCGTGCGCTGGAATCTTGACAACCATGAATGGCTCCGGAGTGTCACTTCGGGAGATTATCTGCGCTATTACGACGAGATGTACGGCAACCGCTGAATTCACGAACCACCAGACAACAGAATGAAAGGAATAGTCCTTGCGGGCGGATCAGGAACCCGTCTTTATCCTATCACCCGGGGAGTCTCGAAGCAGCTGATCCCCGTCTATGACAAGCCGATGGTGTTTTATCCGGTCTCGACGCTCATGCTGGCCGGCATACGCGACATACTCATCATCTCCACGCCGGAAGACCTTCCGGCATTCAGACGTCTGCTCGGCACAGGCGAAGATATCGGAGTGCGTTTCAGCTATGCTGAGCAGCCGAGGCCCGAGGGCTTGGCACAGGCTTTTATCATTGGACGCGATTTCATTGGCGACGACGCCGTGTGCCTCGTTCTCGGCGACAATATTTTCTATGGACAAGGCTTCACGGGGATGCTGCTCGAGGCGGGACGTCTGGCCCGGGAGGAAGGACAGGCCTCCGTTTTCGCCTATCCCGTCAAGGATCCCCAGCGATTCGGAGTGGTCGAGGTCGATCAATTGTTCCGGGCTGTCAGCATTGAGGAGAAACCTTTGAAGCCAAAGAGCGATCTTGCAGTTGTCGGGCTGTATTTTTACCCCAACTCTGTGGTCAAGATCGCAGCCGGGGTAACCCCGTCGGCACGCGGGGAACTGGAGATCACTTCGGTCAACGAGGCTTATCTCAAACAAGGGAATCTTCATGTACAGAGACTTGGACGCGGATTCGCATGGCTCGACACCGGCACCATAGACTCCCTGACAGAAGCATCCAATTTCATTGCTTCGATAGAGAAACGCCAGGGATTTCAGGTGGCCGCGCTGGAGGAAATTTCATTCCGCAAGGGATGGATCAGTGCTGACCGCCTTCGTGAACTCGCCCGGCCCATGGCCGGAAACAGCTACGGACAATATCTGGCAGCGTTGGCCGACAATGGGTGCTGAGCAGCCTCATATAATCGAATTCAAGCGGATCACCGACAGCAGAGGCGACATAGCGGTGGTCTCGCCGGATGACGGCTGCCCTTTCGCCATACGCCGGGTGTTCTGGATCTATGACATTCCGGCCGATGCTGTCAGAGGCGGCCACGCCCATTATGGAACGACACAGCTGATCGTGGCTGCGGCGGGACATTTCAAGGTTGAGGTCAGCGACGGCATAACATCGCGGATTTTTTCGCTCGAACACCCGGGGGAAGGATTGATTCTGCCCCCCGGCTACTGGCGGTCGCTGAAAGGATTCTCGGCTGGATGCGTCTGCCTGACGCTCTGCGACACCGACTTCGAGGAAGCTGATTATATGCGTGACTACGACAGTTTTTTACGATTCAAGGGGATGGGCGAGAAATGAAGAATTACAGGTTTCCGTTTCTGGATCTCGGGGAAATAAACCGCGGATATTACTCCGGCCTGTGCGAGGCGGCGGAGAGAGTCATAGCCTCAGGTCGCTATATCGGCGGTGAGGAGGTTGAGAGGCTCGAATGCGAGATGGCGGAAATGTGCCGCGCTCCCTACGCCGTCGGTGTCAGCAACGGACTTGACGCGCTAAGGCTTATTATGACGGCGTGGGTCGAGACGGGTCTTCTGTCACGGGGTGACGGCGTGATAGTTGCTGCCAACACTTACATAGCCTCCATTCTGGCCATCATTCATTCCGGACTCCGCCCCGTTCTTGTGGATCCCGACGAAAAGACCTTAAATCTCAGCGCGGAAGGCGTTGAGAAAGCATGCATGGCCGACGAAGGGGCCAAGGCTGTGATGCCGGTACATCTCTACGGCCGCGTGGCCTGGGACAAGGATCTGCGCGAGATCGTGACGAGAAAAGAGCTTCTCGTAATCGAGGACGCGGCCCAGGCTATAGGAGCCATCTCTCCCCGCCCCGGGCTGTTCGGGTCAAGACATGCCGGAGCGCTGGGCCACGCGGGTGCTTTCAGCTTCTATCCTACCAAAAACATAGGGGCGCTCGGCGACGGCGGAATTGTAGTGACCCATTCCAAAAGAATCGCCGACACGGTGCGCGCGCTCGCCAATTACGGGAAAACATCCCAGTATCACAACGAGTATGTCGGCTTCAACTGTCGCCTCGACCCTCTGCAGGCCGCGATGTTGCGGGTCAAGCTCGGAGATGCGCGCAATGTCAACGCCCGACGGTTTGAACGCGCGGTCGCCTACAACAATGTGATCAGCCATCCCCTTGTCATCAAACCGGAGATAACTCCTCAGGTCACGGACCAGGTTTGGCACCAGTACGTAGTGCGCATCCCCGAAGGAAGAAGAGACCGAATGCGGCTCTATCTGGCCGACAACGGGGTCGAGACAGCACTGCACTATCCCGTTCCCCCTCATTGCCAGCCCTGTTTGCGCTCACTCCCCCATTCTCCCCTCCCCGTCACTGAGAAACTGGCCTCGGAAATTCTCTCGCTGCCTATAAGCGATTGCACTCCGGTTGCCGACGCAGCCGCGATAGGCAGGATTATTAATTCTTTTAACCAATGATGTCTTGACGAAAATGAAATCCTCATCAGGAAACAAAAACTTCATAATAGGACTGGTATTTTGCGCGATTGCCGTCGTGGCATGGCAGCTTTGGGCCGACAGTTCGCCACGGCCCGATTCCACCCCCAACATAAGCACTACAGCCTTCGGAAATCTGCTTGATGTAAAAACCAACCCGAATCTCATGCCGGAAGAGAAGGTTGTCTATCCGGGAATGGACATCTCCTTCAACTCTCGCTTTCACGAACCCAACTGGGTTGCCTGGGAGCTGACAGACAAGGAGACGGAAGGAAATGTCGGCAGGGAAAACAAATTTTACTGCGATGAGGCGGTTGCAGGCTGTGCCGATCATTATGATTACAACTACTCGGGCTATGACCGCGGGCACATGGCCCCGGCCGGCGACATGAAATGGTCGGAAGAATCCATGCATGCCTCATTCTCCATGGCCAACATCTGTCCGCAGGCAAAGGCCCTCAACACCGGCGCATGGAAACGCCTCGAGGAGAAATGCCGCGTATGGGCCAAAGCCGATGGAGCGATATTCATTGTGTGCGGGCCCGTGCTCACTGACGAGCCGGCCGACTATATAGGGGATTCCCGCGTGGCCGTACCGCGCCGCTTCTTCAAAGTCATACTGTCGCCCTACGGAGACCGCATGCGCGGCATCGGCTTTATAATGCCTAACGATAAAGTGACGGGAGGCATGCAGGCTGCCGCCGTAAGCATCGATGAGGTTGAACGCGTGACTGGCCACGACTTCTTCTCTTCTCTACCCGACGAAATTGAGAACGAGGTTGAAAAACAATGCGATTTCCATTATTGGAGCACACACAAATGACAACGAATCAGTTTTTATCAGACGACACGATATGCGCCATCTCCACTCCCCACGGCGTGGGTGGCATCGCCGTGGCCCGAGTCTCGGGTCCGGAAGCTATAGAAATAGCCGACAGAATCTGGAAAGGGAAAACGCTGCGTGATGCCGAATCCCACACCGCACATCTCGGCACAATCATAAATCAGGCCGGCGAAATGGTCGATCAGGCCGTTGCGACAGTCTTCCGCAATCCGCGTTCGTTTACCGGAGAGAATGTCGTGGAGATTTCTGTTCATGGCTCACGGTTCATCCAGAGGGAACTGCTGCGCCTTCTCGTCGAGGCCGGAGCCCGCATGGCCGAACCCGGAGAATTCACACGCCGGGCATTCCTTTCAGGCAAGATGGACCTGGCCGAAGCCGAAGCCGTGGCCGACATGATTGCATCCGATTCGCGTGCGGCCCATCGCATTGCCGTGTCGCAACTCCGTGGCGACTATTCTAAAAAAATCTCCCTCCTGAGGGAAAAACTGATCGATCTCGCCTCGCTACTGGAACTTGAACTGGATTTTTCGGAAGAAGACGTTGAATTCGCTTCGCGCAAACGCTTGAGGGAAATCGCCTCGGAAATATACACCGAGATCACCCGTCTCCACAATTCGTTTGCCGCCGGACGAGCCATCAAAGAAGGCATTCCGGTTGCCATTGTTGGCGCCACGAATGCCGGAAAATCATCTCTGCTCAACGCCCTCCTCGGCGACGAGCGCGCCATTGTAAGCGATATCCACGGCACAACCCGCGACACTATTGAAGAGACAATCTCTCTCGGCGACTACATGTTTCGCTTCATCGACACGGCCGGCCTGCGCCACACAACCGACAAGATCGAACGCATAGGCATCGAACGCTCCCTCGCCGCTGCCGCCCGGGCGCGCATCGTGATTCTCGTCATAGACCCTTCGGCGCCTGTCGATGAGACTATGATCCATGAGATAATGCGCTCCACCCGTGAACGCGACGAATTACCTGCCCACCTCATTGCCGTCATCAACAAGACCGACCTTAACGCCACCAAAGCCGGGGAGTCAGCCGAAAGAATAAAATCGCTGACAGCATCCGAGGCCCTGCTGATCAGCGCCCGGGAGGGAATGGGCATCGAAACGTTGGCTGAAGCACTTGTGGCTGCCGCCGAACGCGAGAACGGCAGCGCCGATGAAGGCCTGCTCGTCACCAACGAACGCCACGCCCGGGCATTCGCCGACGCCCGCGAATCGATTCTCCGCGTCATCGAAGCCCTTGACAGCAACCTCTCCGGCGACCTCATCGCCCTCGACCTCCGCCAGACCATTCACCACCTCTCCTCCATCACCGGCGACATCCCCACCTCCACCCTCCTCTCCACCATCTTCTCCCGCTTCTGCATCGGTAAATGACAGAATAGTCACAAACCATCACAAATCATCACAAACCATTAGAAAAGCGTCTCTTACGAGGCGCTTTTCTTTTGCCCGTACTGCTCGTTTCTAACGGTTTCTGACTGCTTTTTGGCTTGTATTTGTATCCTGATTGTATCTCGTCCCAAGTCAGGAAAAATCGCCAGTTAAGGTGGTGGACAATCTTTACGCCATTTTACGCCACTTTACGGGATTTTACAGTTTTCGGGCGAAATAAAGTGAAATAAACATGAGCAGTACCATCAGCATCAAAAAAATCTGCAAGTTTTGTGGGCAAGAGTTTATCGCCCACAAAACAACTACGACGTGCTGTTCTCACCGTTGTTCAAGTCTTCTTTATAAAAAGATGAAAAGAGAAGCAAGGGTGAAGGAGCATGAAGCCGAAACAGAACGTCAATTGGAGGAAAGACCAATTCAAAAAATCAAAGAGAAACCATACATCACGATTACCGAAACTGCACTTTTTGTAGGTGTATCTCGTCCGACTATCTATGGCTACCTCAGACGCGGTGAACTACAAGCCAAAAGAATCGGGTCAAAATATTTTCTCATTCGTGAAGATATTGAGAACTTCTTTAGTCAACATGATAAGTTTGAGCCGATAAGAAGTGAAAGAAAGGCCATCACGGAGTTCTATACCACTCAGGAGATTTTGCAGAAATACAACATTTCCAATTCCGGGCTTTATAAGATTGCTCAGACACAAAATTTCCCTAAAACCCTCCATCGAGGGAAAACTATGTGGAGTAAGGAGCATATTGATCGATACTTCAAAAAGCGTAATCCATCAGAAGAGATTACTGAGTGGTACACCGTTGCTGAGATACAGGAAAAATTTGGAATGACTCTATCTGCCATCTATTGTCTTGTATCCAAAGAAAGCATACCTAAGATTAAGGTTGGAATAGAGGCAAGATATTCAAAAAAACATTTTGACCTTGCTAAAGGAGTTGCTGAACCGGAAGCACCAAAGTTCTATACCGTACCCCAAGCAATGGCTAAGTTCAATATGACCAGAGACCAACTTTATCACTATCTCAAAACCTACAATGTTACGAGAGTGAAAGAAGGCAGGAATATAAAAATCGACAAGTCCGAATTAGATGATGTATTAGGAAAATTGCTTGCGCCGCCGTCGATTTAGTCGAAATCGGTGATTGTGACAGAATGGTGAGCGTTTTCACCATTCAAACACCATCTACCTTTGCAACAGAAAATTAACTCAAACAAAATACAAAAATGGATACCTGCACTAAAGTATTCCTTCGCCGTAAGGAAATCTCGGGTGGACGACTCTCGCTCTACCTTGACTTCTATCCGCCCATCCGCAATCCTCACACCAACCGCCTCAGCCGTCGTGAGGGACTGGGCATCTATTTGTACGCCAACCCTCAGTCCGCCCGTGAGCGTGAGTTCAATGCCTCAATGGAGGAGAAAGCGGAGGCCATACGTTGCCGCCGCTTCGAGCAACTACTCAATGAACAATTCGGGTTTCTCGACAAGGAGAAGATGCGCATGGACTTCTTGGACTACTTCCGCAAAAAATGCTACAAGAAGCATCAGAAATGGAAAGTAGTTTATGAACACTTCTCCGACTTCTGCCGGGGCAAATGCCTCCTCGGAGAAGTGACCGAGGATTTCTGCAAGAGATTCCAGAAGTATCTTCTTGAAGGAGGCCGACGCGATGACCGTAAAGGCACACTCGCCCACAACTCGATTGCCGGCTATTGGTCAACATTCCGTGCCCTTCTGAAAGAAGCCTATCAGGAGAAATTGCTCCGCGAGAACATCAACGACTATCTGACCAAAATAGAATGGAAAGATACAAAGATAGAATTTCTGTCTCTCGATGAAGTGAAAAAGTTGGCCGCAACGCCTTGTAAGCATGAGGTACTTAAACGGGCTGCGTTATTCTCCTGCTTGACCGGACTCCGTATCAGCGACATTCAGCAACTGTCGTGGGAACATATCATCAAGGCCGAGGACGGATATGTGATGCGTCTGCGCACTGAGAAAACCGAGGAAGAAGCCAACCTCCCGATTACAGAGGAAGCATTGGAACTCTGCGGTGAGCGCAGTGAGGGACTTGTCTTCAAAGAACTGAAACGCTCGATGATAAATTATCCGCTGAAAGCATGGATAGCCGAGGCCGGAATAACTCGACGGATTACGTTCCACTGCTTCCGCCACACTTATGCAACCCTGCTCTCGCACAACGGAGTGCCCATCTACACAATCTCAAAGATGCTCACACACCGTAGCGTGAAGAATACCCAGA